>Ga0208297_1000539_pt1 | contig 70325 bp, 59 predicted proteins | sample LMS_cellobiose_e_FD_187367 | JGI IMG/M metagenome (GOLD analysis project Ga0208297, IMG submission 187367) | Rumen-fistulated moose microbial communities from Alaska, USA - LMS_cellobiose_enrichment (SPAdes) (version 2) | ecosystem: Host-associated > Mammals > Digestive system > Stomach > Rumen...
CCAGGGAGAGCTGGTTTAGTTCTCCCTGCCCCTTACGGGGGAGCAACAATTGCTATGGACACTATCTCCATCAACTTCTGGACAATTAACACTGTCTATTTCTGGATATTATGAGTTAGCAGTAACAGTTTTATAATAAGCAATGTCCGCATCATCTAAATAAATTTTTCCGCTCCATGATTTAGGGTCAAATGAATATTGGTGTTTTTTATTAATAATATCCCGAATAGTTAGTGTGCTAGATGTATTAACATTATTAGTATCAGGTTTTTGACTGTATATTCTTACTATTCTATTCTCTCCATCCCATTCCACACTAGCCCCTAAGTTTTCGGAAACAACACGAATCGGAACGAAAACCCTATCATTAATTATCTGGGGTGGTGGATCAGATTGTATTTCTTTGTTGTTGATGATTAGTTTAATTGGCTGTGATGCTATTGATGGATAGGGTGAAAGTGCAAAACCAATGAAAATACCGACAAGAAGGATAAGCAAGGGTTTAAGTGTTTTTAAATTGGACATGTAAATATCACTCCTTTTGAAATTACAGTTCACTTAATTAGTTGATTGATCGTTATCAGTCAATCTAAAACGAATTTCCATCAGGTTTTCAGCAATATCTGCTGTAACTTGGAGCATCACCCAAGTAATAAATGTACTAATCATTACTGCGATTCCGAGGGTAAATGTCGCGAAACCGGATTCCAAATCGTATTCCATCAGTCCTGATTTCACTGCTAATATGAAGAGTATGAAAAAAGCAATACCCCCTAATCCTATAATTAGTTTTGCGAAGCCACGTACCTGTTCAACGTGCCCTTTGTGACGTGCATACAAATCAATTCCCCCTACCAATTTTCTTTAATGGTAGGAAATATGTTGCCGGATTGCAAATATTTTGGTAATTATACCAATAATGTGACATTATTTTTCTTTTTGTGTGCAGAATTGAACTTACTAAAGTGACCAAAAAATAAATGGAGTCAACGGCTTTTACCACAATAATAACCACTTCCTAAAGTAAGAAGTGGTCACATTAAGCACCTTATACTATACAAGATGTCAGAATAAATGCTGGTTATGATAATGTACCATTACATTGCCTTGATTCTTTAGATGAATAGACAAGAAATTGCCATAACAGCGCGCTTTAGAACAATGTCAATCGTCCTAACGCGCATACCAAGCCACCTGCTATCCAATAAAAACTTTATTTCATTTGGTTTAACAGCCCAGTAATTGTCTATAACAGCGCAGTAATAGTATATGCGGTTGTTTTAGATCAATCGGGAGCATCAGACCACTAGAAATCGCTTGCTTAGATATATACACAAAAAACGCTTATTTTAAGGCGTTTCCGTTTCATTGTAACAGGCGCAAGATTTCGGCTATAATATTTCAAAACCTTAATGCTTTAATACACTAAAGCATTATCCAAACACCTTAACACCTTAACATCTACACAACCACTTCGTTAACATTTTGCTTTAATACTACAAACACCTTGACGCTTTCGCCGCGGATGGGATCGGGTACGCCAATGGCACCAGCGTCCAGTATTTTGGGATGCGTATACAGCAGTTCATCAATATCCCGGGGATAGACGTTGAAACCGCTGGAAATAATCATATCCTTGGTGCGTCCCACGATAGTGAGATAGCCATCTTCATCCATGGTAGCAATATCACCGGTGTGCAGCCAGCCATCCCTAATGGCATTAGCCGTTTCTTCAGGTTTGTTCCAATGCCTTTCTATGATCAGGGGGCCTTTTATGAGAAATTCACCAGGTTCGCCAATAGGCACTTCATCTACGCCGTTCTTCAGGTCAACGATCTTCACATCGATATCGGGGAAAGGAATACCTATGGAGCCCGGTTTACGCTTCCCTTTGGGGTTGCATATAACTCCATTGGTGGTTTCTGACCCGCCAAAACCTTCGATAATGGTAGAACCAGTGATCTCCTCAAATTTCTTCATGGCTTCCACCGGCAGTGGAGCAGATCCGGACAGCAGAAAGCGGATAGAGCTGGCTTTGGACTCGGGCAGTTTGGGGTGCATGTTGAGCATCTGAATCAGAGCAGGAACAGCCGGCCAGTAGGTTGGCAGGAATTTATTGATGGCATACAGGACATTGTCCGGAGTTACTTCCGGCACCAGACACATGGTTCCGCCGCTGGCCAGATTGCCATTGATCTGCATATTAAAGCCATAAATATGGTACAGCGGAACCGTACACAGAGTGCGTAATTCCTCGGGAGGAAACATGGCTTTGGCCCATTCGATGAAAATTGTGAAAAAGGCTACAAAGTTGCGGTTGGTAAGACAGCAGCCCTTGGGAACACCTGTGGTCCCGCCGGTGTATTGAAGAATAACGATGTCATCATATTCCAGGTGAATATCGGGTTCCATATTACTGGCATTATTTATCAGAGTAGCATAATCATAAATGTCGGGAGATTCCTCTAAAACTACTTCTTTGCCGGGTACCTGCAGTACTATCATTTTTTTAAGAGGGGTTTTGCCGGAGCGCATCACTTGCAGGATGATAGGTGCTACTGGGCCATAGGCAATAACCGTTTCCGAACCGCTGTCAGAAAAGTTGTAAATCATTTCCGGGGGCGTATAGAGCGGATTGATCGGTACCAGGATGGCGCCCGTTTTCATAACCGCATGGGCGGAAAACACGAATTCGGGAATATTCGGTAGGGCCAGGGCAACTCTATCGCCCTTTTTAATCCCCAGACTCAGAAGTGCATTCGCCAGTCTTTTGGCGATGTCATTGGTTTCTTTGTAAGTGTAAACCTGGTCATTGCAAACGATGTACGGTTTACTCGGCTGGGCACGTACCCATTTGATAAATTCGTCTTTCATAGTTGTGACCGGATAATATAACTGGGTGGGGACATCAGGATCATACCATTTGTGCCATCTTCTCTCAAATGTCACATTCTGCACTCCTTACTATGATGTGATTTAGCTCCTTTTAGTGACTACGGAGCTTTCTTAGTAATTAGTATCTGCAAATTTTCTTTTTGTCATAATGAAAAACCCCCGAGCGATGTTCGAGTTCTGCACCGCTCGGAGGTTATCCCCAACCAATATGCCTTATATGGTCCACTGGTTGTTTATGATGCCTACCAGCTTCCAGTCATTTTGGTAGGATTCGAAAACCAGGCGCAGGCTTCTCCAGTCCATGCCCTCGTAGTCGGGATTAAATCCAGGGAAGTAGTATTCGACCACTATGGGGTTGCTGTAGACCTCAAATTGGTTTTCCAGGGCGTTGCCGCTGCTGAGAACCTGGTTATAGCCTACCTGTTTGGCGTTGACATAATCCTTGGCATAGACGAACTTATCATAGTATTGACTGGGAGTCAGGTTGATTGGATCTCCAGAACCGTCGTAATGGCCCCACAGATAGACTTGCTGGTCTTTGAAAAAGCTGCGCATTTCCTCCTGGCTGAAAACCAGATCACTCTCCAAGGAAACATAAGTGTAGGGAGTGAACCTGACTCCTTGAGTGGGATGAACCAGATCCGCAATAGCATCAGCGTTTTTGCTGCTCAGTGCCTTGATCAGGTCAGCCGCAGTATCTTTAATAGCTTTCTCTGCTTGCTCCGGCGCCAGGGCTCCATCCCATGTCTTCAAGGGGTCCCTGGCCAGGATTTCTTCCACTTCTTCATAGCCAGTGGGAAATGCAAAGTTATAGCGGGCGGGCAGGGCAAACACATACTGGCTGTTGCGCCCTAGTTCCTTGGGGCCTACAGGTGCAGCGCCAACACTGAATTTTTCCTGCTGCAGTGCGTTCCACTGGGGCAGGGTAAACACCATAATAGGGATATCCTGCCGGGGATCTTCCATTGTCCACTGGGGGTGGCGGAGGTTTATCAACGCACCCGTTTCCACAGGCTCCTCCCTGGAACCAACTATGGTATAGCCCTTCCATTGATCAGATATTACGGCGTAGCCTGCCCAGCTTTCCGGCAGTTGGAAGCTGAAACCATACTGCTTGTTCAGGTAAGTGGTGGGGCTGGCTGCTCCATAGATATCTACACTTACCGATGTGATGAGCCATTGGTCATCTATCTTTTCCACTTCCAGAACGAGGGGTCGCTTGGCAGCATAGCCGCCTTTAGCCATCTCCACACTGGTTACTTCAATAATGTCGCCTTTGACCTGATATTCGGTATCCGACAATTTAACGGTCTGGGCAATATCAATGCGCTCTGGCCAGGGGCTGGATGTTTCCCTGCCAAGAGCCTGGGCTGGATCATTTTGCCACAGGGCTAAAAGTTCCGGGGATACATAGCCGGAATAGTTTTCTTTTATGCTTTTGGTTACGGCATCCTCCGGGGCCAGCAGGGATACATTTTTCAGGCGCTGGCCGAAGTTTTCGACTACTTTAAAAATTGCAGTCTGATCGCTCTCCGGGCTTTCAGAGGTGCTGCCTTTGGTCCGTATGATTACGGTTCTGTTTTCCGCATCCCATTCCACTTCGGCACCTAATGCCTCAGCTATCCAGCGCACCGGGACCATGGTCCGGTTGCCGATGATCTGGGCTGGTACATCGGGTTTTATTTCCTTGCCATTTACCACCAGCTTAATGGGCTGGTCAGCCCAGGTAGCAGCAGCAAGGCCACAGATCAGGACGACCACAGCAATTAGTATCAACCATTTTTTCTTCATTAGAAGAACCTCCTGTAAATATTGGTGCTTCTAGACTTAACAAGTGCTTTTATCTATCTATACTCCCATAATTAACATATTCTTTCACCAGGAATTATTTGGATTTCGTGCTCAAGAATACTATGGGATGTAGCCTTTCATTCGGAATCATGTCATTCCCGTATTAGATCGCCACGTCGCTGCGCTCCTCGCGATGACACCTGAGATGGCTTCTTTAGATCGCCACGAGATCGCCACGTCGCTGCGCTCCTGGCGATGACACCTGAGATGGCTTCTTTAGATCGCCACGAGATCGCCACGTCGCTGCGCTCCTCGCGATGACACCTGAGATGGCTTCTTTAGATCGTCACGAGATCGCCACGTCGCTGAGCGCCTGGCGATGACACCTGAGATGGCTTCTTTAGATCGTCACGAGATCGCCACGTCGCTGCGCTCCTCGCGATGACACCTGAGATGGCTTCTTTAGATCGCCACGAGATCGCCACGTCGCTGAGCGCCTGGCGATGACACCTGAGATGGCTTCTTTAGATCGCCACGAGATCGCCACGTCGCTGCGCTCCTGGCGATGACACCTGAGATGGCTTCTTTAGATCGTCACGAGATCGCCACGTCGCTGAGCGCCTGGCGATGACACCTGAGATGGCTTCTTTAGATCGTCACGAGATCGCCACGTCGCTGAGCGCCTGGCGATGACACCTGAGATGGCTTCTTTAGATCGCCACGAGATCGCCACGTCGCTGAGCGCCTGGCGATGACACCTGAGATGGCTTCTTTAGATCGCCACGAGATCGCCACTTCGCTAGGCTCCTCGCGATGACACCTGAGATGGCTTCTTTAGATCGCCACGAGATCGCCACTTCGCTAGGCTCCTCGCGATGACACCTGAGATGGCTTCTTTAGATCGCCACGAGATCGCCACGTCGCTGCGCTCCTGGCGATGACACCTGAGATGGCTTCTTTAGATCGCCACGAGATCGCCACGTCGCTAAGCTCCTCGCGATAGCATGCTTGAAGGATTTTTTCACAGCAAGCCATAAAAAAACCGGAGCTGAGTTGCCCCGGTTTTTTCGTCATTTATATTAATATTCTTCTAGGTAAATCCGTAATGTTCCGCTGCTGGTCCAGCTAGTTTCTTCAATTACATAATACTCATCTTCAATACTAACTCTGAGTCCCACCAGATCATAGCTACGGCCGTTGTAAGTACAGGTTGAGGGATCTGTAATGCGGATATCATCGAAGGTCAGCCATTTTTTATTGATATATATATTTACGTCATCATCTACTCCCTGATAGATCTTGCGGCCATTTGCGTCATAGAAAACGAAATCCTTCGGTTGGCTACCCCAGAGAGAGTCTTTAGACTCTTTAGCGGTGATCTTCACCATTTCCTGGTTGGAAAGCCATTCGATGCGTTCAATATCCCATAGTTTGTTATCCACCAGGCATTTTATTTCATTGTCGCGAACATCATAATTTTTCCTGTCAATGCGGACCACGTTGCGCTCCACCACCAGAACATCCTTGAAAGCATACTGGGTAGTGCCTTTTACTATAGTGATGTCGCTGTAATCCCTATAGGTATTGTTAAACAGAACCCAATCTACTAACTTGCCTTTTTCCAAATAGAACACAAACTTGCCCTTAAGGTAGTTTATCTCTTCGATCACGTAGTTCCAGTCATCTATGCCCAGGATTACTTCGTCAGCAGTATAGGTCTTATTGTTAGCTGTAATATTGCCGGAAGCATCAAGGGTAATATCGGACAGGCGATAACGCTCACCATCAATATAGAAATAAATCGAATCTATTTTGTCCAGATCCAGAGTATCTCGACCCACAAAGATAGCAGATATATCTCCTATGCGCATACCCCGGAAAACCACGGGATCAGTTTTTTTTAGCTGGGGTTCAGTCTGACCGGAAAGTATCTGTATTCTTACAATATCGTAGAAATTCTTGCCTACTTCTGCGGTAATTTTGTCATCCCGTAGATCGTATTTCTTGCCTTGAACCTCCACGGTATACTCGTCCACTACTGTCATGTCAGCTAGATAGAGATCTTCATCCCGGGAGTTAACATACATTTTAATATAGTCACAGTTATACTTATGGTCGTCTAACTCCACGCTGTAAATATGGCGACTGACGGGATAAGCTACTAGCTTGTCGCCGTTCACTACCAACCGGCTAACTTTATAACGGGTACTGCCGATAACCACATCGGGGTTACCGGTGGTGCGATCCAACCCATATACATATTTTCCGTTAACGGTCAAAACATCATCAGAGACTGTCAAACTGGTTACAGGAATCTCAGAGAAGCCGGACTTCATTATCAACAAGTTGGAATTGAGGTCAAAAAGCTCGTCGCTTACTGCCAAATATTTGATTGAGCCGGATACGGGTTGGACCGGGGCAGTGGTGTCGCCTTTTTTAACCTCCAGCATCTTAACTAATACGGTACACACTTGAGCCCGGGTCATTTCCCGGAAAGGAGCAAAAGAGCCATCGGTAAATCCTGCTATGATTCCTGCATCATAAGCAGCTTTGATTTCATCCCGGTACAGGCTGCGTTCCACGTCATCACTGTCAGTAAAGGGGCTGGTTCCACCAGTGACCTTGATGTTCAAAGCCCGTACAATCATAGCTGCCGCCTGACTGCGCAGGATATTCTGGTCAGGACCAAACCCCTGCGGCGATTCAGAAGGATCCAGAATCCCGCGTGCTACGGCTTCTTCTATGTATTTGCGGGCCCAATGGGTTTTGGTATCACCAAAACTATTTTTGGTGGGTGTTGATGGGGTTATGCCCAGGCAGCCGATCAAGGCAGTAGTGAATTCGGCTTTGGTCATGGTTCGATCGGGCTTAAAAGTACCGTCGGGATAACCGTTTATGTATCCCTGAGCGGCTAGTTTTTCAATATAGGAGGCAGCCCAATGCCCTTTGATATCTGAAAAATCTTTGGCCGCCAGGGCGGTTGCCGGAAAAACTAGCGCAAAGCAAAGGCAAAGAGCCACAATCATTCTTAAACGTCGGTTGTGCACCAAAAACCCTCCTTAGCTACATACTGTTAAATATGGATACGCGACTGGACTGGAAAACTTTCTTAAGGATATGCTTTTCAGGGCTTAATTATTTGGTATTTGTGCCAGTCTATTTACCCAATTTTAACATTTAATTACCACTGTGTGCATAGTTTATAGGGAAAACACTAAGTAGCATGAGAATGAATTCACAATAAAGGAATTGAAGGGATCAGCGCAGAAACAAAAAAATAAGAAATTTTCTAAATATTTCGCGTTGTTCTGCTTCTGCTTTCCCAACGTATACCTTCTCTTACAAACAACACCTGCTGCACTGAATATGTTCTATTTTACCTATTTTAATGAACACTGTTCTACACCATGGAACAAGAAGGGGGGCTAAAGGCTTTTTATTAAACTATTATCTTTTACATTTTTGAAAAATACGAGGTAAGGAGGTCGATAAGATGCCTGGTGGAATGCAGTTGAAAACCGAGGTTTTGGCAACCTCTGCCTGCGCATTGTGCGGGGCTTGTCTGGATTGGTGTCCTTACTTGAAAAACATCGAGGATCACCTGGTGCTGCGCTTTGATTGCCCGGTTGAACACGGGCGCTGCTATTCAGTATGTCCCCGTACCTTAACCGATTGGCAGGCTGTAAATGGGCGTTATATGGCTGGTGTTCCCTTTGATCCTGATATCGGCTCATTCCAAGCTGTGTACCGGGTAAGAAGGCTGCAGCCGATTAATGATCAGCAGGATGGGGGGACGGTAAGCACCCTTTTACAAACCGCCCTGGCCGGCAAAATGGTGGATGGAGTATTGGTAACCGGCAGCGGGGACCCGCTCACTCCCCAGCCCTACCTGGCTCACCATGAAGAGGAGATCCGCAAGGCAGCCGGGTCGCGTTTCTTGGCCAGTCCCAGTCTGAGAAAGATTATTGAAGCCCGGGAAAAGGGGATAGAGAAGCTGGCGGTAGTAGGACGTCCCTGTCAGGTTCAGGCTCTGCGCAAAATGGATTACAATAAACCTTCTGACAGTCCTGCTCTGGATGTGCTGAGCATAGGGCTGTTTTGCATGTGGTCTCTTGCCTGGCCCTTCAAAGATTATTTAGCCCGTACTTATCCTGGGCTAACCTTTTTGAGGATGGCTATTCCCCAGCATGGAGTGGAGGTAACTACTGACGAAGGAATCAAGCAGCTGTCCCTGGAGACGGTTCAAGCCTATATTAGGCCGGGATGCCGCTTCTGCCTGGATATGACTTCGGAACTGGCCGATATTTCTGTGGGCGCGTTTGAACCGGAAGCGGGATGGAACACGGTCATAGTGCGCACTGAACGTGGCCGGGAACTGCTGGATAAAGCCAGCGCCGGCGATGTGCTGCAGATAGAAGAATACCCGGCGGATGAACTGGAGCGGCTGCGCCGGGCTTCACACAACAAAAAAGTGCGCGGCTTAAAAAATATAAAACAGGCCGTCGATGAGCAGAAGATAACTCCTTTTGTTGATTTGTCTTCCTCGCCTTACCAGGAAATTATCGCGGAATCATCAGCAAAGGAGGGGTACTGATGGAATGGATGGTTACTGCCAAGGAACCGGGAAAAACCTTCCTGATGCAGGGCAATGAGGCTATTGTCCGTGGTGCTTTGGAAGCCGGAATTCGTTTCGCGGCTGCTTATCCTGGGTCACCTTCTTCGGAAATTCTGACTATGTTAGGACATGTGGCAGAGGAAATGGATCTGCACGCGGAGTGGTCCACTAATGAAAACTGCGCTTTTCAAGCCTGTATGGGTGCTTCCATGGGAAAAATACGGTCTTTATGCGTGGTCAAACAAAATGGCTTGCTGACCATGGGGGATGCTTTGCATACGGCAGCCCTGTCAGGATGCTGGGGTGGAGTAGTATTGCTGGTGGCAGATGATCCCAATGCCCATTCCAGCACCAATGAATTTGACTCCCGTCATCAAGCTCGGGCTGCTGGAATTCCCCTGCTGGAACCAGCTACCTTCCAGGAAGCCAAAGATATGATAGTCTATGCCTTTGAGCTATCGGAAAAACTACAGCAGGTAGTGATGGTGCGCAGCGTAACGCGCATCTGCCACGGGCGCGGCAATGTTACCCTGGGTGAACTGCCGTCTCAACCCAGCCAGCCTAAACCTATCGGAGAATGGGATAAACTGATAGCCATCAATTGGTTCCACGATCTGCTGTGGGCCAAATTGGATCAAGCCCAGGCTGCTTTTGAGGACAGTTCTTTTAACTGGTATACCGGGCCGGAACAGCCGGAGCTGTTGATAATCACTTCCGGTACCGGCTGGCTGTACAGTGTGGAGGCAGTTGATACTCTTAAGCTGGATGACCGGGTAGGTATCTTAAAACTGGGAACTACCTGGCCTTTGCCCGAGAGACTGCTCCTTAAATACCTGGAAAAGAGCCCCCGGGTTTTAGTGGTAGAGGAAGTCGATCCCTTCCTGGAACATAATGTGGCTAGCATCATCGGTCATAATCCGGGACTGAATATACAGCTGTACGGCCGCCATAAAAAGAGTGCCCTGCCCCAGTCCTTCGAGCTGAACCCTGATGTGGTCATTAACGCTCTGGCCTCCGTCATGAATGTTACCTACCAGGCGCCCCAGACTGGTGAAGTGCCTGCTGAAGCGGTAGTCACTATACCGAACCGGGACTTGACCTTCTGTGCCGGCTGTCCCCACCGGGCTTCTTTCTTCCTCTTGAAACAAACCTTGCGTATCCACGAAGGTAACGGTGTAGTTATGGGTGATATTGGCTGCTACACCATGGGCGGTAATCGTGCCGGCCATTTCCTGCTACAGTCCATTGGCTGTATGGGAGCAGGAATCAATATGGGAGAAGGCTTGGGACAGCTGAGCCGTTTTGGCTTCGGTCAGCCGGTTGTAGCCCTGGCTGGTGACTCCACCTTTTTCCATTCCTGCCTGCCGGGCTTGGTTAATGCCCGTTACCATGACTCTAATATGCTGTTTGTGATCCTGGATAATTCCGCTACAGCCATGACCGGATTCCAGCCCCATCCCGGAATTCCGGTAAACTGCATGGGTAAACCGGCCAATGCCGTTTCCATAGAAAAAGTTGTTGAAGGTATAGGTTGTCCGGTAGCGGTTGCTGATCCCTATGACATCGAGGCCACCACACAGCTGGTGTACGACTTGATCAAGAAGCCGGGGATGAAAGTATTGATCCTGCGCCAGCCCTGTGCGACTCTGGCGGTGCGCAGCAAAGGACGGCGCAAGGTATGGGTGGATCCAGAACTATGCCGGGGTGATGAGTGTGGCTGTGGGCGTTTCTGCAGCAAAACCTGGGGTTGTCCGGGTAATATATGGAATTACCAAACTGGCAAAGCCCAAATTGATGAAGTGGTCTGTATCGGCTGTGGTGTGTGTGCCAGTCTCTGTCCAGCTGGAGCTATCAAGGTGGAAGGGGGGCAAGCCTGATGAGTATGCAGCTTAGCAAAGATCCGCTCAATGTTATTATCTGCGGCGTGGGAGGACAGGGAAATATTTTGGCTTCTGAACTGCTGGCCTCCGCCCTGGTCGAAAAGGGTTATTTTACTACGGTCGGTGAGACCTATGGTGCTTCGCAAAGAGGCGGATCGGTTATGAGCCATGTGCGCATTTCCGCCCGCAAGCAGTACAGTGCTCTCATCCCCCGGGGCGAAGCTCATATCATAATTGGCTTTGAACCTATCGAAACCCTGCGGGTAGCCAGGGAATATGGCAACAGCAATACCAAAGTGGTTTTTGATCCCCGGCCTAACTACCCGCTGGCAGTGTTGATCGGAGAAGCAGTATATCCGGAGATCGAAGCCATTGCCACTGAACTAAGATACTTGTGCGGCTCAGTGCAGATATTGGAAGCTACCCGTCTGGCCCAGGAGGCTGGCAACGCACAGGCTGCCAACATCTTGCTGATGGGGGCTCTAACCGCCATGCCAGAAATACCGCTGCAGGCAGAAGATTATAGCCAGGTACTAAGCCAGCGGTTCAAAGGCGACGTTTATGCCTTAAACCAAGAGGTGTTTGATTTGGGATACAGACAGCTGGCAGTTTAATAATCCTGGGGCGGACCTCCGCCCCGGGATTCTATCTTTGGTTCCATAGGAGTACGTGGTAACAAGCACCCATAGGAGGGGGGAATACTATGAATGGTTTGGCCAAAGATTTAACCCGCCTGATTGGTGACGGTAAAGTATTATGCCAACCAGAAGATCTCCTGGCGTATGCCAACGATGCCACCCATTACTTTCGGACCCAACCGCCTGATGCGGTTGTTCTGCCCACATCAACCGGAGAAGTTGCCCGCATCTTGTCCTATGCTTACGAGCATTATATACCCGTTACTCCCCGGGGAGCCGGCAGTGGCCTGTCCGGCGGGGCTACCCCGGTAAAAGGCGGTATAGTAGTTGATACCAAGCGTCTCAATCGGATTGTGGAAATTGACCGGGATAATATGACTGCCTCTGTAGAAGGTGGAGTAGTGCTGCAAAACTTCCACCGGGCAGTTGAGAAAAGAGGTCTTTTCTATCCGCCGGATCCTCAGAGTATGAGTGTTTGTACAATAGGTGCCAACGTAGCGACTCGGGCTGGAGGACCGCGGGGAGTCAAGTATGGTACCACCGGAAATTATGTTACCGGCCTGGAAGTAGTCCTTCCTGACGGTTCAGTGATAAAAACCGGGGGCAAGTTTGTCAAGCAATCAGTAGGTTATGATCTTACTCACCTTATGACCGGATCGGAGGGTACCCTGGGTGTAATTACCGGGGTCAATGTCCGGCTGCTTACCCTGCCGCCTGTCACTCGCACTATGGTAATAGTCTGTGAAAGTCTGGATCAAGCTGCGGAACTGGTATCGGAAATTATTGCCCGGGGTGCAGTGCCAGCCATGATGGAGTTTATGATAAAGCTGGCTATTACTGTTATGAACAATTATGTTTTCCCGCCTCTTCCTACTGATGGAGAGGCTTATTTGTTAATGGAGATAGACGGAACTGCCGCCCAAGTGGAGCATGATGCTGAAACCATCAAAGGAATATGCCGGGATATGAAGGCGAGGGAAATAAGGGAGATCGAGGATGAAAGAGTGGCTCGCGTGTACTGGAAAGCACGTTCCGCTATGTATCCCTTTATAATGACTATTTTTAAGAGATGTATCACTGAGGACATTACCGTACCCCGCAGCCGTATTCCCGACCTGGTCAGATCGGTCCAGGAAATTGCCGCTTCTGTGGGTATCATGATCGGGCTAGCCGGACATGCCGGTGACGGGAATATGCATCCCACTGTTCTGCAAAATGAGATTAATGAGGAAATGGAGGCTAAAGCCAAACAAGCCATTGATATGTTGATTCGTCGTGGTCTGGAACTGGGAGGGACCATTTCCGGGGAACATGGAATTGGTATTCACAAACAGGAATACCTGGACTGGGAACTGGATCAGATCCAGATTGATCTGATGAAACGCATTAAGGCTGCCTTTGATCCCCGTGGCATAATGAACCCGGGCAAGATATGGGTGGAAGGAGGGCAACAGTGATGCTGAAATTAGAAAACTACCGGGAAACTATCAACAAGTGTGCTCATTGCGGCTACTGCCAGGCTACCTGTCCGGTTTACCTGGAGGATTTGCTGGAAAGCCATGTGGCCCGCAACCGGCTCAATTTGATAAACCAGGTTCTAATTCTCGGTTCTATGCCTTCTTCTCAGCGTTTTAAAGAAATAGTGGACCGTTGCCTGCTATGTACCAACTGCACCCAAACCTGTTCCAGTAAAGTACCGGTGGATGAAATAATTATTGCCGCCCGGGCAGAAATCGGCAAAGGCAAAGGACTGAAGGGGTTTGTTATGAGCAAAATGCTGCAGCAGCGAGGACTAACTGGTTTGATGAGCAAGGCAGGTTCACTGGTGCAGAAAATGGGGGTGGCTGCCAAGCAGATGCCGCAGCTGGCCAGCAAATCCTTTGACCAGATTTACAGCGGCACTATCCCAGCCCAGGGAGATCAGCGGGGCAGGGTAGCCTATTTTGTAGGCTGCGGTACCAATTTCCTCTTTCCGGATACAGGAATTGCTGTGGTGGATGTTCTTACCCGCAATGGCTGGGAAGTAGTTATTCCTGCCGGTCAAGTATGTTGCGGCATACCAGCTATTTCCGAGGGTGATCTGGCTGGAGCCCGGGACATGGTGGCTACCAACCTTAAGCTCTTTGATCCTGACAACGTGGAAGCGGTTATCACCGATTGTACCTCCTGCGGCATGATGATCAAGGAGAAATACAGCAAACTGCTGGAAGCTGATGATCCCCTGCAGGAGAAAGCTCAGGCATTGGCGGGCAAAATATTTGAAATTACTGACTTCCTGCAGCTAAAGGGCTTATCCGCTGCCCCTGGATCCCTAAATCAATCCTTTACCTATCATGTGCCCTGCCACCGGGGATGGTCGCCTACTGTAGCGGATGCTCCGCGTAATCTGTTGGGATCACTGCCTGGTGCTGAACTGCGGGAGCTGGAAGAGCCAGAACGCTGCTGCGGGGCTGCTGGTACCTTCTTCTTGCAGCACCGGGATTTATCGGAAAGCATCCGCTCCCGTCGCCTGGAGCAGATTGAAGCCAGCCAGGCTGATACCGTCATTACCCAGTGCCCGGTGTGCCGCTTTTATTTATCAGCCGGGCTGGAATCGCAGCAGGTTACTCATCCGGTTATTCTATTGTCTCAGGCATATAATACAGTCTCGTCCTAGATACCCAACGACGCTTGGCTGCTAAGTTAAAGGAGGGACTTCTTTGAGTAAGGTTTCCTTGTTTATTCCATGTGCAGTTGATGCGGTAATGGTGGCCGTAGGTGAAGCCACGGTGCGCCTGCTGGCCAGGTTGGGTTTCGATTTAGAATACCATGAGGAACAGACCTGCTGTGGACAGCCCACCATAACCGCCGGACATCTGGATCTTGCCCGGGAAGCGGCCCGCCGTTTTATCAGGATTTTCGAACCGGATGAAGTAGTAGTCAGCCCTTCAGGGTCATGTGTCAGTACCATCCGTCATGAATATCCCCGGCTGTTTGCTGATGAGCCGGAGTGGCAGCAGCGAGCCCAGCAGCTGGGGCAGAGGGTTTATGAGTTATCGGAGTTCCTGGTAAATGTCGCCCATATTGAAGATGTCAATGCCCGCTTTGATGGAAAACTGGCCTATCACCAAAGCTGTCATGTTTTGCGGGCTTTGGGAATTGAGCACCAGCCCCAGATTCTGCTGCAGAATGTTAAAGGGGCTGAACTGGTTCCTATGAATCTGGCCCATGAATGCTGTGGATTCGGCGGGCAGTTTTCTATTAAATACCCCTATATTTCAGAAGCTATTGTGGGTGATAAAATAAAAAATTTCTTGGCCAGTGAAGCGGATGTACTGGTTCTGTCCGATCCCGGCTGTCTTCTGAATATTAGCGGATACCTGCATCGTCATCATCCTGAACGACAGGTCCGGCATCTGGCTGAAGTACTAGCTGGAAGCATATAGAAGGGTGGTGCAGATAATGAAGTTGCGACCCGAAGATTTCCAGAGTGTAGCCCGCGAGGAAGTGGCCAAAACAGCCCAGCGCGACTTTGTAGTTATGGTGGCCGGGGTCTTTAACTACCTGTGTGATACCGCCATGGGTGCTTACGGGGATAAAGTTGCTCAGGAGGAAGCCCGGTCGATGGGGGCTCAGATCCGGGAGAACAGCCTGCATCACTTGCCTGAGTTGTTGGAGGAATTCGAAAGAAATGCAATCCGCAATGGCATACAGGTACTATGGGCAACGGATGCGGAAGAAGCGTGTCAGTTGGTGAAAGGCCTGGTTGAAAAACACCAGGTTAAGACTATTACTAAGGGCAAATCAATGATAAGCGAAGAAATCGGTTTAAACCATTTCCTGGAGGAAGAAACCGGGGTAAAGATCTACGAGGGAGATCTGGGCGAATTTATCGTCCAGCAGCGAGGCACCATTCCCTTTCATATTGTGGGGCCGGCCATAAACCTGACCATCCAGGAGATTGCATCTATCTTACAGCAGCACATTGATATGCCTTACACTGAGATCGCCACCGAGATCGTGGGCTATATGCGTACTTTCCTGCGGGAGAAGTTTGAAAAGGCTGATATGGGCATAACGGGTGTAAACCAGGCGGTAGCTTCCACGGGTAGTCTGATACTGGTGGAAAATGAAGGTAACATTCGCTGGACCACCTCAGCTCCCCGGGTACATGTAGCTTTAATGAGCATAGAAAAAGTTTGCGCCAATTATGCCGATGCTTTTCATCTACTGGGCTTATTGACCAGAAACTGCACCGGCCAGGCAATTACCAGCTATGTATCTATCCTGAACGGACCACGCCGGGATGATGAAGAGGATGGTCCCGAAGCTATGTATGTAGTGATTATTGATAACGGGCGCAGTGTTGCCTACCAGGATCCTCATCTAAAAGAAGCCCTGCGCTGTATACGCTGCGGGCGCTGTGGCATTCAATGCCCCATATACCTGCGCATAGGCGCCTACCCCTATGGGTGGTGTTATCCTGGCCCAATGGGAAATGTAATTGCTCCCTTGATCATGGGATTGGACCGCACCCGGGATCTGTACGAAGCTTGCACTCTGTGCGGAGGATGCCAGTCAGTCTGTCCCGGGGGAATGCCGCACCTGGATTTGATAGCTCGATACCGGCATATGAAGGTAACCGGTGATAAGAGGTTTGGCGGTACCAGGGTTTCGATAAAGGAACGTGTCGTTTTTGAGCTGCTGGCCCGGGGTATGCAAAATCCCGCCCTTTATAACTCTGGTCTTAAAGTAGCTCGCCGCTATATAAACCGGCGGAGCCAGGAAGGGTATGTTACCAGTTTGCCAGGCCCTATGTCGGGTTGGTTTGTCTGCCGAGATTTTCCTCAACTGCCGGAAAAGAGTTTTCGTGAACGCTGGCGGGAAGACCTGCAAAGGGAGGCTACCCAAATGGCGAGCACGGCGGCAGTCAAGCAGGAAGCCGCTGCCCATAGCGAGGAGGAATGATAATGAGCAGTCGAGAATTAATTCTGGAACGGCTAAAATCAGCACCTTGGGCAGAGCATACTCCATCCCGAAACATAATCAGTCCTAAAAGCAGTGCAGCCAAGGGGCAGATTCAGACCTTTGTAGAGAAAGCAACAGCAGCCGGAGCCCAGGTGGAAGAAGTGAACAATCTGGCTGAGGTGCAGACCAGAATTGCGCAAATAGTGGCTGAGGAAAAGATCGAAAAAATAATCGTTGCCGATGAAGAGATAACCAGACAGATTGATTGGCAGGAACTGCAACAACAAAGTGGCTGTCTGGTACAGTTCTCATCAGAGTTGGAAGGCGATGCATACCGCAGTTTTGTCTTGGCAGCTCATTTAGGGATTACCGGGTGCAAATATGCTCTGGCAGAAACGGGCACTGTGATTTTGGAGCATAGTCATGCCAACGAACGTTTGGTTTCCCATGCCCCCAATTACTATATGTGTATAGTTAGAAAGGAGCAGATTCTCAGGGATCGCCTGGTACTGGCAGCGGTCTTGGAAACTGATCAGCCCAAGCCGGCTGTCTGGACCCTGGTAACCGGAGTAAGCCGCACCGCTGATGTAGCGATGCAGGTGGTACTGGGCATGCATGGACCGCGCCAGGTTACTATATTCTTAATCGATTGACGCTGCCTTGGCCGGAGAGGGGATGATCCCCTCTCCGGGACAGTTGACTGATGGAGGGAGAATAACAATGAGCAGGTCGGTAGAACGGGCTCTGACTATACTGTCCTTGTACAGCAGGGAGAAACAGGAATGGGGTATTACGGAAATCAGCCAGGAAGTTCAACTGCCCAAAAGCACAGTGCACGGATTGATTAAAACTCTGGAAAAGCACAACTTTTTATACCTGGCTGAGAGCGGTAAGTACCGTTTGGGAGTAAAGGTTTTCGAATTGGGTATGGCCTATTCCAGTAACATAAAACTGACCACGGCTGCTGAACCGGTAGTCCGGCAGTTGGTAGATAGATACAAACAGACCGTACACGTGGCTATTTATGCAGGACGCATGGCCATACTGGTGGTTAGCACCCGAGCAGGGGGCAGCGGGGTTTTAGCCCCCCGGGTTGGGGCAGGTATACCTGCTTATTGTACGGGAGTGGGCAAAGTTCTTTTAGCCTGGCAATCACCACAGGTAATTGAGGATTTTCTGCAGAATGAGCCGCTGATGCCTATAACCAAAAACACTATTACCGACCAGGAGAGTTTCAAACAAGAACTAAACAGTATTCGCCAGCAGGGTTATGCCGTTGATCGGGGAGAAGCTTTGCTGGAAACTGGCTGCATAGCCGCTCCCATTTTTGGCGCGGATGGAGAAATCGTAGCTGCCATAAGTGTGTCAGGACCAATACACGAAGTCTTGCATGAGAAAACCTTTGCTGCTTGTCGTGACGATGTAATGCGCGCTGCCCAAACCGTATCAGAAGTATTGGGATTTCGGGGCTAGGTTATTAGGCAGTAATAACCGCCATTGTACAGCGGGAAATACAGACCAGTTTTTCTTCTTCGTTATATATGCGGATATCCCATATAATAGTGGTGCGCCCTATATGCACCGGTGTTCCTATGGCTTTTACTGTTCCATCACTTACACTGCGGATATGATTGGCATTGATCTCCAGACCTACCGCCCGCTGGGTTTCACGATCAATGAACTGGTAACTGCCTGCTGACGCCACTGTCTCCGCTATTACTACCGACACTCCGCCATGCATCAGGCCGAAAGGCTGGTGAGTTTTAGGCGTAACCGGCATGGTGGCCACCACCCGCTCAGGAGTGTACTCCACTATCTCAATTCCCAGGGTGTTCATAACCGTATCTTTAATATTAAAGGGACTCACATCCGCCAATTCCTCTACCTCCCCAAAAGAACACATTATATTCTATGTTAGCACAAACCCCCGCAAACAGGTTCATTCTTGCGGTTATATTTTTATGCTTGACGTGTACTAATACACATAGTACACTTAATACACCTGCTAATGAAGGGGGTGATTACCATCATTAACATCGACCCGAAGAAACCTCAGCCCATTTTTGAACAGGTGAAAGATGGCTTAAAGAATCTTATCATTCGCGGCGTATTAAAACCAGATGAAAAAATTCCTTCGGTACGGGAAATGGCTCAGATACTGGCAATAAACCCTAATACCATTCAAAGGGCTTACCGTGAACTGGAGAGTGAGGGTTATGTATATCAGGTGACTGGCAAAGGTACCTTTGTTGCTGAGGCTGTTCCAGGGGTAAACCGGGAAAAGGTTGAGGCCCTTCTAAGCGAAATCCTCAAATTGTCCCGGGAGCTGATCTACTTGGGTGTAAGTAAGGATGAAATAAAGTCCTATCTGGATAAACTGTGAATTTCGGAAGGGGAGGTTGAACCAGTTTATGATTGAAGTGCGCGACCTGCGTAAAACCTTTGATGGTTTTACTGCTTTGGATAAGGTCAATATCTCAGTGCCCAAAGGGTCGATTTACGGTATTGTGGGTCCTAACGGATCGGGGAAAACAACTTTGATCAAACATATAGTGGGGATATTGATTCCCGATCAGGGATCTATCACTGTTGAAGGTGAGGAAGTCTTCGACAATCCTGCGGTTAAGAAGCGTATTGCTTATATTCCGGATGATATATACTTCTTCCCCCAGGACAACCTTAATGATATGCTGAATTTTTATCGCCGGGTTTATCCCCAGTTTAATATGGAACGCTGGGAGAAAATTAAGCCGGTATTTGCTTTGGATGAGAAAAGATCTTTGCGCCGTTTTTCCCGGGGTATGAAAAAACATGCCGCTTTTATGCTAAGTCTGAGCATGATGCCGGATATTCTGGTGCTGGATGAACCTATGGACGGCCTGGATCCGGTAGCCCGGCGCAAGGTGTGGAACTTGATTTTTCAGGATGTGGCGGAACGGCAGACCACAGTTTTTGTATCTTCCCACAACTTAAGGGAATTGGAAGATGCCTGTGACCACGTAGGTATCCTGCACAAAGGCCAGGTAGTTTTGCAGCGGGGTCTGGATGAGCTGCAGAACCATATTTTTAAGCTGCAGATGGGTTTCCACGGAGATCCTCCTGAATTCAGTTCCCTGAATGTCCTGGCTGATCACCGGGTAGGCAGCGTGGTACAGTTGGTAGTGCGCGGTGAAAGGGAGCAGGTTTTACAGCAGGCAGCTGCACTGGAGCCGTTAATGCTAGATGTCCTGCCTCTGTCCCTGGAAGAAATATTCATTTATGAGTTGGGAGGGTTGGATTATGAAATCAGCACGGCCCTTATTTAGTAAAGCCCTCTTCTACAAGAACCTGCAGCGGTTCTGGCCAGTGCTGGCCGCTTATATTATTTGTGTTTTGCTGTTTAGCTATGGTATGGCCAATTCTATCCCCCATGACATAGTTTTCGACCAGGACTTTTTCCGGCAGTTTGTTTACGGTGGATCTGAACTATTGGTGGTGATAGTTACCTTAGCCAGCATTGTGGCAGCGGCAGCGGTTTTTTCCTTCATACATAATTCCAGGGCTACGGCTATGATCAATGCGCTGCCCTTTGACCGGAAAACAGTGTTTTTCAGTAACTATCTATCAGGATTATTTATGATCATAATTCCCTTAGTAATTTTTTTCTTCTGTTTGCTGGGTATCGGTTTAAGTTATGGGGTGCTGCAAATAGTACCCTTGCTGTTGTGGCTGTTCCTTTTTACGGTATTGACCCTGCTGTTGTATTCGGTGGCTGTTTTCGTGGGCTTATTGACCGGAAATATTATTGCCCACCTCGCTTTTTACTTCATCGCCAACTTTTTGCTGATCGGAACGGAGGTTCTGGTTAAGGGATATCTGGGACGCTTTTTATACGGATTTAATTCTAACTCAGGTTACATCTTTGAAATAGCTACTCCCATCGTATATGCTTCCAACCAGGTCTATCAATTCTATAAGGGGAATGTGCAGTGGGGAGTATGGATCGCTTACCTGCTGGCTGCCTTACTTCTGACCGGGCTGGCTTATTATATGTATAGGCATCGCAAGATGGAAAATGCAGGTGATGTTATAGCCATTCACCGGCTGAATCCGGTGTTCAAGTATGGAGTAACCTTTTGCAGCAGCTTAGCTTTTGGCAGCATTTTGTTAGACATATTTAATTGGGAAGACTTTTTTGCCGGTGCAATAGTCCTGTTCTTACTGGCTGGAATGGTAGGCTATTTTGTGGCTGAGATGCTGATGCAGAAAACTTTCCGGGTATGGCAGACCTATAAGGGATTTGTGGTCTATGCGGTTATCCTGGTATTGGTTAGTATATCGGTTTACAACGATTGGTACGGATACGCATGCCGGATACCGGATGTTGACCAGGTGGAGGCTGTAGCCTTCGCACCCAGTGGATCGAATTATTTCAATGCGCGGCTGCTGAAAGCTGATCGCAGCCAGGTTTATATGGACCACATGATTAATATGCCTGATTCCCTGGCTATTACCTATGGAACGCCTCTGAGCCTGGAAAGGAATTCGTTATATGATTCCTATAGTTACCCGGTCATGGAGAATTTCAGTCCTGAGGAGATGAAGAGTCTGTGGGCGATAACTCCCGGTATCTACTCCAGCGATGCCGGTATAGAGACGGTTTATAACCTGCATCGCTATATGGTCGATAATATTGACAATGTGCGTGACGCTTACCGCCAGTATCTTCAAGATCGTTGGGACAGAAGCGATGAGATTAGGTATTATGATCTAAGTTTTGTGTATCGCCTCGACAGCGGCAAGCTTCAGTATTACACCTTCCCGGTTATCCTGCCCTTGTATCCGGAAGATGAGCTGGATCAGCAGATATTAAGCAACCTGGCCGCTATAGCTGGCAGTCAGGAACAACGCAGTAAAATGGCAGAAGCGGTTGATATAGAGGCAGAGAACATTCACTACCTGGATGTGAACTTCCATGTGAATCGCTATGTGAGATTGCAAAAGGAGATGGCTAAAGCAGGGGTTACAGGAGATAGTCTGCCCACCATAGAAGTAATAGAAAAACCCCTGGAAATAAAACCGGAAGATAGAGGTGCATTTTTACAAGCTGTCCAAGCTGACTACCGGGATATGTCCGGCTATGAAATCTTCGAGGCAGAATACCTGAGCTGTGCCGATGTTGATATGCGGGTGGAATACCCCCATCTGCCTTCCTATAACCGTTTCCGGGAACGCAATTATCATTTTTACCTCAGCCCCTATAATCGTCATGTATTCGATTTCCTGCAGGATCGAGGCTATCTTGAAGCAGAGACAGTTGAATTCATAAAAGAAAGCACTGGGAAATGAAACAGAGGTATATAATATATGACGCAGACAACGCGGATTACTTAAGATACAGCAGATAATTGTTGCAGAAGCAGGGGGACTTTTAACTCGTCTTCCTTGGGAAAACGCCTCTCACCCTAGTGATAGCGGAAGTTTTAAGCTTCCGCTATTTCTTTTCCCCTAAACAGCGCTTACTCTGTCATGGCTGTGAAAACAGCTTCCTAATGTGTCATCGCCCTAAAGGACTACCCCCTTCGGGGACATCTGATGTGTTCAAACCCTACGGATTATGAACACCATTAAAGTAGCTGATGTACCCTTACGGCTACAATTAAGGTCGCGATGGAGCGCAGCGACTTGGCGATCTCGAACGAGAGTCACAGGCAATCTCTATGCCGGTCCGCTAACCAGAGCTTGGCATGGTGTTAGCCGGGATGCAGGAGTATAACCGGCTCGCTCCGGGACTCCTCGCGTGCAACACATCGGCTTACTTCGGTGCGAAGCGGACCACTTGGAATTTGGCATCCATGCACTCAGTCCTCGCTGCTCGAAACGTCCTGTTTCTCTCTCCACTTCGCAGCCCTCAGTTTCGCCGTGGGTTGCAACGGCTCGTCGTACGTCACTCGCCCGGCTAATACTCCTGCCTAACTTGTGCAGTGATGTTTTTATTCATCGTGGCCTGCGCCGCAGGTGACAATTGCTTTGAAGATGTCTTTCATTTAAGCGTAGCGGAAGCTTTTGCTTCCGACATAGGAAAGCCATCATATATATCGTCGCGAGGAGTCCCGGTAGCGGAAACTTAAGTTTCCGCTACTCAAGAGGGAGAGATGCCAGGATATTCTTTTTATCTCTTTTGCAGCAGGAAACGCTAAGAATATCAAGAATTAACTCATTTTAAATACAATGGTTATATTTTCTTGTTAGGGCTGGAAAGGGGAAGATGGAATGAGAAAAGTTATTATTGGGGTTGTGGTCATTCTACTGCTTCTAGGGGTGACGACAATTTACATATATAAAAACAATAGCCCACCTGCAGTACAGCTCTTAGATCAGGTAGTCTTGTTGAATCCTTCAGGACCTACTGCCATTCCAGTAATAGGTATGGATAGTAAGGAAGTTTTGGGAGACCTCAATGTAAGCGTACAGTATTGGAATAACACTGACGAAGTCTTGGCCAGTCTAGCCAAAAACGAAGCTCAATTTTTGGTTATGCCTATCAGTGCCGGAGTTAATATGTACAATCAAGGAATGGATATAGCTTTGCTGGGGGTTCACGGGTGGAAACTGTTTTATTTAATCTCCAGAGACGGTGTGGAATTTGCCGGCTGGAATTCCATGAAGAACACGAATATATATACCCCGGTAGGTAAAGGCCAGACGGCTGATGTTATAATGCGGGCTTCATTCAAGGAAGCTGGCTTGGAGCCAGGGGTGGACGTAAAAATTAATTATGCTCCGCCTCAAGAAATTGTGGCTCTGTTTAAGGAAGGCAAAATCGATTTTGCTGCTTTGCCTGAACCTTTCGTAACTATGGCCATCCAGGGCGGTAAAGGACAGGTTGTATTGGATTTCCAAAAATACTGGGCAGATATGACCGGACTTAATGACAGAATACCTATTTCCGGCCTGTTTGTTACTAAGCAATTTTTAAAGGATTACCCGGCTGAAACTGAAAAGTTTGTGGGCTTATTTGACAAATCTATAAACTGGTCAAATGAAAATCCGGATTTGGCTATAGAAAAGAGCAAGGATATTCTTCCTGTTCCACCAGCTATCATAAAAGCTGCTTTAGAGCGGATTGATTTTTACTATGTCCCCAGTCAGGAATGCCAGGAGGAAGTTAATGCCTATCTGGCCAAGATAAAAGAACTAGATACTGAAAGTATCAGTAAAGTACCCGACTCAGGATTTTATGCAAAATGATTAAACTTAGAAGAACCCTCTTAGGAATAATTCTCTTTCTGGTGATATGGCAGGTATTGGCCATCTATTTAGATGCCAATACCATTATTCCTGGCTTAGGTGCCATCTACAACGAACTAACTAGTCTTATTGGGAAACAGACCTTTTTAGTTGCTGTAGTCAGCACCATAGGCAAGGTTATAGTAGCCTTGTTGTTGACATTGTTAATTGGTTTGCCACTGGGATTTTTATTGGGAATTAACAATAAGCTTTTTGATATGTTCAGGCCAATCATCATGGTAATTCAAGCGGTCCCAGTGATATCCTGGTTAACTCTGGTTATTTTCGCCTGGGGGATAGGATTTAGAGGACCCATTTTTATTACTTTCCTTTCTCTATTTCCTATCGCCCTGCTCACTACAGTGTCAGGGGTAAGAAATCTCGATAAAAATTTGTTGGAAATGGCCACATTGTACCAGGTACCCCGCTGGCTGGTAATAAAATATATATACCTGGGCTCATTACTGCCTTTCATAGTGGCAATTCTGGATGTTACCTTAGGACAAGCCTGGAAAGTAATTTTAGTTTCCGAATACCTGTGTGGCAATTCGGGGTTAGGAGTGCTTATTTTAGCTGCCCGCTATGAAGTTAATCCGGCTAAAGTATGGGCCTTAACTTTTTTTGCAGTATTATTAGGTCTTATTGCCGAACGCCTGGTCAAGCTGTTATTAAGAAAGGTAGCTAAACGATGGGCAATTTAATTAAAATTACCAACTTGGCAAAGTCATTTAATGATAAAAAAGTATTGGACAATATTAATCTTTCCATTGATAAATCAGAACGCGTTGCCCTCATAGGTCCTTCAGGAGCAGGTAAAACTACTTTACTGCGTATTATTTCTGGTTTAGAAACACCTTCTCAAGGGACTATACAAATACATAATCATAATACCGGCTATGTTTTTCAGGAACCCAGGTTAATTCCCTGGCGCAATGTAGAACAGAATTTATTATTCGTGAAGCCGGATGCTGACTTGGAAGACATCCTGGTTAAGATTCGTCTTAAGGATTATAAAAATCATTACCCTCATCAACTGAGTGGGGGAATGAAACAAAGGGTTAACCTGGCTCGCGCCTTAGTAACCAATCCTGATTTACTTATTATGGACGAACCCTTTTCTTCCTTGGATTTACCTATCAAATTGGAAATAATCAATGATGTTCTAATACAGTGGCAGGAAAGAAAGTTTACCATGATAATTGTAACTCACGATCTTAAGGAAGCATTGTTATTAGCTGATAGAGTTATCATTTTATCTTCCAGCCCCGGGCAAGTTGTAGAAGATTTCACTGTTGATTTAAAAGATTTAAATAGAAAAATATCTGATCCCGCTTTGCTCAACATAGAATCAGATATTTTGCATGTCCTATCCAACGTTTATTAAACTCTGCCGCCGTTTTCCTTAATTATTTTAACAGCTTCTTGAACTCTCTCCTCTTTAGTGACCAATGTAAGTAAAAAAGCAGTACCTCCGGATGCACCCGCATCTGGATTTCCTAAACCGCTGGCTGAATCAGAAGCCGCTAACCAAGGATTGGGGCCTTCATCTGGACTGCTGATGGAATATAAAACTGGGCCGCTTAAGGTTAGGGCATTATTAATGGGTTGGCTTAGTTCATTATCTATTCTCGTGTCATATCTCGATATCCGGTCTATGGCTATAGAACCTTCATCAATAGGTATACCCGCACTTTGAAGTTCTTGTAAAGCCTTATCGGCATTGATGCTGGACGGAAAATATGCCAATATGCTTCTTTCACCTTTTTCCAGCATTGTTTCACCTCCAGGATTAGTTTAGGTATTTTCATAAAACCTTATTAACGGTTTCTCGCTCCGCTTTGCAGCCCTCAGTTTCGCCGTGGGTGGCAACGGTTCGTCGTACGTCGCTCGCCCCGCTAATATCTCTGCTTAAGCCTCGCAACGATGTTCTCTCGCCTGCCCCAAGCCACCCTGCAGGAGCTTTAGCCAGGACGCAGGGGTATTAGCCGGCTCGCTCCGGGACTCCTCGCCTGCAACCCATCGGCTTACTTCGGTGCGAAGCGGACCGCTCGGAATTCGGCATACATGCACTCAGTCCTCGCTGCTCGAAACGTCCTGTTTCTCGCTCCGCTTCGCAGCCCTCAGTTTCGCCGTGGGTTGCAACGGCTCGTCGTAGTCGCTCGCCCCGCTAATAACCCTGCTTAAGCCGCACAGCGATGTTTTCGTTCATCGTGGTCTACACCACCGGTGATAATTGCTGTGAAAATTACCTCTCCATGTCATCGCCCCCTTCGGGGACTTCTGATGCTCGCTGACGCTCACTACTAATGTTGCGAGGAGCGGAGCGACGTGGCGATCTCAAAAAGCTATTGTATGTGTCATCGCTCTAAAGGACTACCCCCTTCGGGGACATCTGATGTGTTCAAACCCTACGAGTTATGAACACAATTAGGGTTGCTGATGTTCGCTTACGCTCACTATTAATGTTGCTAGGCCTCGGAGTGCCGTGGCGATCTCATTCAACATACCTGCATGACCCGTGAGAGATTGCTTCGCTGCGCTCGCAATAACGCACATGATGGCTGTAGGTAGAGATTGCCACGCCCCGTCGGGGCTCGCAATGACACGAAAGGTAATTTTCATTTATCGTGGATTGTTCTTAATGTGATAATTGCAATGACAGCGTTTCCTTCTCATTGCCAGTATACCGGTTTGCCGGTGATGGAGCGGATCAACTGAGCCAGGTCATTCATTTGCTGGGAGGAAGGGGGCTGGGTTCTGTGCAGGGTATAATCCAGACCCAGCAGGTCCCACTTGTGGGCTCCCAGGGCATGGTAGGGCAGTAGGTCAATCCTCTCCACCCTGTCCAAAGTCTTGACCAGTTCGGCCATGGCAGTTACATCCTGGGGATTATCGGTTAAATCAGGTACCACTACATAGCGAATCCACAGCCTCACATTATGTTGGTTAATAAGACATAGATTTGCGATATTCAGCTGATTGCCGAGTCCAGTCAACTGGTGGCTTTTTTGGGAGTCAATGTGCTTGATATCGGCCAGAAATAGGTCGGTAACCGGCAGCACCCTTTCCACCTTGGAGGTGCTGACATACAAGGAAGTGTCTATGGCGGTGGAAATATGCTCTGCCTGGCAGGCTGTAAACAACTCTTCCACGAATTCTGCCTGCAGCAAGGGTTCGCCTCCTGATACGGTCACTCCACCTCCGGAAGCACGGAAATAGGGAATACCCCGGCGGATTATTTTAATTAACTCAGCTGCAGTATATTCCTGAGCCGAAGCATTGGCCATTGACCAGGTATCCGGGTTTTGGCAATACCGGCAGCGCAAGGGACAGCCCTGCAAGAATATCACCGTGCGGATACCGGGGCCATCCAGAGTGCTGAAGGTATCTATAGAATGAACCAGTCCCATTTCTACATCCTCTTATAGAAGGTGCGGGCGATAATCTCTTCCTGCTGTTCCCGGTTCAGCTTGGTGAAATGTACTGCATAGCCGGACACGCGGATGGTCAGATCAGGATACTGTTCAGGATGTTCCATGGCTTCCCGCAGGGTTTCCAGGTTAAGTACGTTTACATTGATATGGTGAGGTTCCTGGGCAAAATACCCGCATAAAAAGCCTACCAGATTGTTGATACGCTCAGCTTCGCTGCTGCCCAGGGCATTGGGGACGATGGAAAAAGTATAGGAGATTCCATCGCGGGCAAAGCCATATGGCAGTTTGGCTACCGAATTGGCAGCGGCTATGGCACCATGCTCTTCGCGACCGTGCATGGGGTTGGCTCCCGGGGCCAGAGGTTCCCCGCGTTTGCGCCCGTCAGGGGTGGTGCCGGTGTGCTTGCCGTACATTACATTGGAAGTAATGGTCAAAATGGACAGGGTATGCAGGGAATTCTTGTAACTGGGGTAGCGGCGCAGCTTGCGCATAAAGGTCTTGACCAGATCTACCGCTATCATGTCCACCCGGTCATCATCATTGCCGAACTTAGGAAAGTCCCCTTCTATTTCAAAATCAATTATTAAACCGCTCTGGTCACGAATGGGTTTCACCCGGGCATAGCGTATCGCGCTGAGAGAATCAGTTACCACTGATAGTCCGGCTATACCGAAAGCGATAAAATGAGTGAGGTCGGTATCATGCAAGGCCATTTCGATGCGTTCATATGAGTAGCGATCATGCATGTAATGAATCACATTCATGGTATTGACATACAGCTTGGCCAGCCAGTCCATCTGTTTGTCCAGCCGGTGCATCACCTGATCATAGTCCAGGACATCATCAGGGTATACCGGCATTTCCAGTCCTACCTGCTGGCCGGTTATTTCATCCCGGCCTCCGTTAAGGGCATACAGCAATAGTTTAGCCAGATTACACCGGGCGCCAAAGTACTGGCTTTCCTTGCCCATACGCATAGCCGATACGCAGCAGGCAATGCCGTAATCATCTCCATAAAAGGGACGCATAATATCATCATTCTCATACTGGATAGCACTGGTGGTTATGGAAAGGTGGGCGCAGTACTCCATAAAGGGGCGGGGCAGGTGATTGGACCATAAAACCGTCAGGTTAGGTTCGGGGGATGGGCCCAAGGTTTCCAGGGTATGCAGCATCCGGTAAGTTGTTTTGGTTACCAGAGTACGTCCATCAACTCCCATTCCGCCTAGAGCCTCAGTTATCCAGTTAGGGTCTCCGGCAAACAGGTCACTGTAACCGGGAGTACGCAGGTGACGCACCAGGCGTAACTTGATGACCAGCTGGTCTACCAGCTCCTGAGCCTCAGCTTCGGTTAGAACTCCGGCCTGCAGATCTCTTTCAATATATATGTCCAGGAAGGTGGAAACCCGGCCCAAGCTCATAGCCGCTCCGTTTTGCTCTTTGATAGCAGCCAGAAAACCAAAATATAGCCACTGTACCGCTTGGGTAGCGTTGGCGGCCGGCTGGGAGATGTCAAAACCGTAGCTTAAGGCCATCTCCTTTAATTCCTTTAAAGCCTGGATCTGATCGTACAGTTCTTCCCGCTGGCGTATAACCTGATCGGTCATTACATCACTGGTCAACTTGCGATCCAGCTCTTTAGCTTCAATGAGCCGATCAACGCCATAAAGAGCTACACGCCGGTAATCGCCGATGATCCGTCCCCGTCCGTAAGAGTCAGGTAAACCAGTGATGATGCCCGATTTACGAGCCAGGCGCATTTCCGCGGTATAGACGGTAAAAACACCTTCATTATGAGTGCGCCGGTGTTTGGAAAAGAACTCCTCTACCTGGGGATTTATCCGGTAGCCGTATGCCTGGCAGGCATTAACAGCATGGCGCAGGCCGCCGTAAACCTGAATGGCGCGCTTCAAGGGCTCATCAGTTTGCAATCCCACTATTAATTCCAACTCCCGATTAATGTAGCCGGGGGGATGGCTGGTTATATTTAGAGGAATGTCGGGGTCAACAGCATAAACCCCCTGGCGCTTGCGCTCTTCAGCCAGCAGGGAGCGGCATTTTTCCCACAGACGTTTAGTACGTTCGGTAGGCGGAGATAGAAAGGAGGCATCCTCCAGATACGGACGATAGTTCTTCTGAATAAAATCCCGTACATCTATTTCATACATCCATTGTCCCGGATTAAAACTGTGCCAGGGATCCATTGCATCTACTTCCTTTCCACTGGAGTTCAGTTGTAGTATTTACCCACTGCCCAGAAAAATTACGGAATAATAAAGGGATCAGGTGGACTGTGCCATTTACGATAGGTGTGCACCTGGCCTATAATTATGAAGATCCTAAGTTGGAGCTGAATAGCATGCTGGTTTTGCAGGCGCAGAAATTAAATAAATATTATGGTGATCGCCAGATCTTGAATGAGGTTAGTTTTACCCTCCAAAAAGGGGAAAGAGTGGGCCTGGTAGGAGTGAATGGGTGCGGGAAAAGCACTTTGTTGAAATGTCTTACTGGCGAAGTTATTCCCGACAGCGGCGAAGTGTGGATCTCAACTCAGTGCAGGATGGCTTGTCTGGAACAAATGCCTGATTATATTCCGGAATCTACTCCCTGGGATATAGTTATGGGAGCTTACAGCAATCTGCTGCAGATGCGACAGGATATGAGAAGCATGGAATTGGCCATGGAAAAGGAAGACCAGGACCTGGAGAGCATTATGAACCGGTATGCTCAGCTCACGGAAAGCTATGAGCGAGCCAATGGCTTTGCCTGTGAAACAATCGCCCGGCGTATTTTGACGGGCTTGGGTTTTGCGGAGCAGGATTTTCATCGCAGTATTGCCGGGTTTAGCGGGGGGCAAAAAACCCGCATCGCTCTGGCCAGACTGCTGGCAGAAGAACCCGATATTTTACTGCTGGATGAGCCCACCAACCACTTGGATCTGACTTCTCTGGAATGGCTGGAGGAGTTTTTGCTCGGATACCCAGGCAGTATCCTAGTGGTTTCCCATGACCGGCGCTTCCTGGATAAAGTGGTTACTCGCATACTGGATTTGCATCAGGGAAAGCTTGACTCCTACCCTGGCAATTATACTGATTTCATAGTCCAGAAACAGACGCGCCTCCAGGCCATGGAGAAGGCTTATCAAAAGCAACAGGAAGAGATAAGAAAGACCGAGGAATTTATCCGCCGCTATAAAGCAGGGGTCAAAGCCCGGCAGGCCCGGGGCAGGCAAGCTCAGCTGCAGCGCATGGAGAAGCTGGAACGTCCCAGCCAGAACGCCCGTATAGCCAACTGGAACCTGGAAGTGAAGGTGGAGAGCGGTCAAGATGTTTTAACCATCAGCGGTTTAGCCAAAAGCTATCCGGGCTGCCACCTGTTTTCCGGAGTAGATCTTTTGTTGCGCAAAGGGGAACGGGCTGCCCTGATTGGCCCTAATGGATGCGGCAAGAGTACCCTGCTGAAGATCATAGTAGGCGAAGAAACTGCCGATGAAGGCCAGATCCGGCTGGGTTCCAAGGTGCAAGTGGGCTATTTTGCCCAGCAGCACGAAGGGTTGAATCCTGAGCTGACGGTTTTGGATGAATTGATCTATAACAGTGACTGTACGGTGGAAGAAGCCCGTACCCTGCTGGGGCGTATGCTTTTTACCGGAGATGACGTATTTAAAAAGGTAAAGGATTTGTCCGGGGGTGAAAGAGCCCGGCTGGCTCTGCTCATGATGCTGCTGACCAGTGCTAACTTCCTGGTGCTGGACGAGCCCACTAATCATATGGATATGGAGAGCCGCCTGGTGGTTGAGGATATGCTCAGCCAGTTTAACGGAACCCTGCTGGTAGTATCCCATGACCGCAGTTTGATTGACGCTCTGGCTACCCGGGTATTGGTGTTCGAAAAGGGCGGTCTGGCCAGCTATACTGGCAATTACAGTGACTATAAGGATAGACAGGCTCAGCAGCGCGAGACTGTCAATAATAAAGATAAAAATCAAGAGGCCGTCACTGATCAGCAACAATACTGGCACCGTCAGAAAGAGATCCAGCGAATGCTAACCAGGATGCAACGGGAAAAGGAACAAGCCGAAGCAGCTCTGGTAGCACTGGAAAAGCGCATCAATGAGGTAGAACGTGATCTGGCTGATCCGGAGTTTTTTGCTGATCCGGATGCAGCGGCTCGCTTGGGAAAAGAATATGAAGAGCTACTGGAACAATACGAGCAGGCTTTCTATAACTGGGAGCAACTCAACCAGCAGTGGGAAGAGTTTAACGAAAGCCAGAAATAGCCTAAGGCGTTACCGTTTTCCCCTGTCTCATCATAGACTACCAGGGGAGGGGTAGCTGGTGGCGATACCGGCCTGGATGTGGATAACACTGCTGGTGGCTTGGTTATTGATACTGCATTTCGGTAAAATATGGTTGCGGCGCTGGGCGTGGAAGAACATGTTTAGTAATGGGCAAGCTGTTAGAGCTGTAGAAGAATCAGATGAGAAATAAAATTAACCGCCATAAAGAAAGGGCAGATGTATTGAACAGAGTTGTATTGGCCGGAATAGGCCCAGGGTTTGACAAACAAGAGAATGATCCGGATTTGCAGGAAATGAAAGGCCTCATTGAAGCAGCCGGTTTGGAGCTGGTTGCAGTTATGCTGCAGTCCCGGCACTGGCCGGATCGGGCTACCTATATAGGCAAAGGCAAACTGCTTGAGCTCCGGCATCTGGTGGACGAGCTGGAGGCTGACGAAGTGGTTTTCAATGTGGACCTGAGCCCTCTGCAGATTCGCAACCTGGAACAAGCTCTGGAGGTAAGCATCATTGATCGCACCATGCTGATTTTGCAGATATTTAAGCAAAGAGCCCATTCTCATGAGGGTAAACTGCAGGTGGAGCTGGCTGCTTTGCAGTACCAGTTGCCCCGTCTCACAGGACGCGGTCAGGCAATGAGCCGTTTGGGAGGCGGGAAGTTAAGAGGAGCCGGCGAACAGCAGCTGGAGTTAGATCGACGCTACCTTCGCAAACGGATTCAGGACATTAAGAACCAGCTGGCCAAAGTGGAGAAAACCAGAGAGCTGCACAGCCAACGCCGCCAGCGCCAGGGATTGAAGACTGCCTCTTTGGTAGGCTATACTAATGCCGGAAAGTCTTCTTTATTTAATGCCATCTGCCGTAAGGCTCACAGCAGTGGTCAGGAACAGGTGGCCGCTGACCAGCGTTTGTTTCAGACCCTGGATACTACCACCCGCAATGTGAAACTGCCCTCAGGGCGGGAATTGCTGCTAACCGATACGGTGGGATTTATTAACAAGCTTCCTCCCCACCTGGTAGCTGCTTTCCGTTCCACTCTTAAGGAGACGGTCGACGCCGACCTGCTGCTGCACGTGGTGGATAGATCCGATCCTTTATACCTGGATAAAATGGCGGTGGTAGAAGACCTGCTGAACGATCTGAAGGCTGACGACAAGCCTACTTTGGTAGTGTTTAATAAAATAGATCTTTTAGCTCAATCTTGCTCATACCATGACATAGTTACCGTGTCAGCTCGAACCGGACAGGGTATAGACGAATTGCTGTATCGTGTCGATGTTATGCTGCAAAATACCTGTTAGCTCACCTGGACAGTTCGGGCGGCAGGATGTAAAATAAGTGGGATTTAATAAAGGAATCGAGGAGAAATCATGGTGGCATCTAAATATAAGCTGCGTCAGATTGGCATTCTTATCCTGGTATTCGCAGGATTTTTTTTCATTGGAAACTTGATAGCTGATTTTTTCACCGAATCATCGGTGACGGAAAAGGTGGAAAAGGGTAAACCGGTTAACATTTTGATAATGGGAATTGATGCCCGCAATGCCGACCAGAACTCCCGCAGTGACACTATGATTGTGGCCAGCATCGACCGGAAAACTAAAAAGGTGGTCCTGGTGTGGATCCCCCGCGACACCCGGGTAGAAGTTTCCCCCAATCGCTACGACAAAATCAACAGTGTAAATGTGCTGAAAGGACCGGAAGAAGCTTGCAGGGTAGCGGGAAAGCTTTTGGATACCCGGATTAATTATTATGTCGTAACTAACTTTGCGGGATTTGAAAAGATCATAGATATCCTGGGCGGGGTAGAAATTGAAGTAGAATCGGCTATGGCTCATTATGACCCCAATCCCAAACTGAATATAAACCTGTCACCGGGCAAGCAGCGCTTGAATGGATATGAAGCCCTGAGCTATGTCAGATACCGGGGCGGGCCAACTGCCGATATAGGCCGCACCGCAAGACAGCAGAAGTTTGTTAAAGCCTTGGCCAAGGAAATGTTTAAGACCAGCAACATTACCAAGCTGCCGGAACTGGTCCCGGAAATAAGCCAAAACGTACATACAAATATTCCGGCTTCCGATATGCTGTTTTTGATGCAGGTAGCCCGCGAATTCGATGCCAGCAGTATAGTTACCCAGACCTTGCCGGGTTATCCTTTTACTGATCCGAAAACGGGGGCCAGCTATTGGGAAGCAGACAAGGATATAGCTAAGGGAATACTGGATGATTTGTTTAACGGCAAAACCTATGATGTAGCTCAGGATCCGCCTCACTGGGTGCAGCCTGCCGAACATCCGGTTACCAACGAGCTGCTGGAAGAAGAAGTGCCTCCTGAACTGACTGAGGACCCGTCTGAGGTGGTTGATACTGAGGCAGGCACGGGTCCGGAGGGGTATATCACCGAGGAACGACCTTCCGGGGACCAGCCTGGGGAAGGGGAGACTACCCCTCCTGACGAAAATGACCCGAATAATCCCAAAACACCCGAACCGGAAGTTCCTGCTGAGGAGCCTGCTCCTGATGCAGAACCCCCCCAACCTCCTAACCCAGCAAACCCATAATCGAATTCAGAAACCGCCCTGTAAAGGGCGGTTTCAGCGTGTCAAAAAAGCTATCAGAAGTTGGATATTTGAGATTGCCACGCCCCTTTCAGGGGAAGATTTCATAGTTCAGAAGGACCGGGAGCTATATCACTCATATTAACGTCTCGAGAAGAGAGTTGAGTGGATTGCGTTAATAACTGGTTTAATGTGTGTATTTTATCAAATTGTTCATTTACATAGGTTAAATTATCATCTCCTATGAAATCATTGCCAACTGATTTATATGCAAACGTAATTTCAACTATATTAGCCGTAAAACTCTTATACCATTCCAGTTGCTCTTCGGTTGTAGAAATCTCTGCTCTAGAAGATAAGAAATCCAGGGTATTACGTAACGCATCTAAAGTTTCAAAACGATACATAAATCCTTCTTTTTTGTAGGGATTAATGATTTTTTCGCATATATCCTTGGGAACATTCCCGTTGATAAATTCCCGTGAAACATATAAATCATTTGTCTGGATGAACATATCTAATTGGGATTTCAATTTGAGAATGTTGTCGTGAGAATAACTATCTTTTGCCGTTTCCGACAACATTATTAGGCCACTAAGAAAATTATCATTTTCAGCTCTTAAACAGTTTTCAATAGCTGCTGAAAATTGAACATTAGTGGAGTTATCATTTAAAGTGGAGTTATTATTTAAGCAGCCTGTTACAGCCATTACACAAAGCAGTAGTATGCCAATCATTGAAAAACGTTTCATAAAATATCCCCCATAAATGGTTAGATTAAATATGTTTTTTACCGTTATTGCCTTTCGGCTCCCTATATATTTTTTCAGTTCTTGAGCCCTTGATTATGTACTTGGTACTATTATCCCAGCCGAGGACTTTAACCCATTTGACCATACCGGATGCACGAAACTGGAGCCGTACTATATAGGTAGTACGGCTCCAGATAAAGATTAGCTACGATAAAAGGCATTAGTATCACTTTTCTCCCATTTTGCTTCTTGAACCTGGGTAGTAACTGAATAGTTTATGGACCCTGATACAATACCGGGGTAAGTAAATGTTATTCCACTAGTCGTGTTGTATGTTTTTTGAACTAAACCGTAAGTATGAGTATATTTTGCCCCAAAATCAATCCATCCCGTTGAATTGGGTACAACATAAACTGCGTCATAGTAAGTGGTCCAATAATTAAAATCCTTATCATGTACGTTAAATAGCAATAGGCCATTGTTGTATTGAGTTGAGTCCCGTAGAGTTGAATAACCATCTGTGCTATATAACCAATAAGAAGCTTTTGTAGAATCCCAGTATATTCCTAAAGTATCATAACTGGCAGGAATGCTTTCCAACCTACTTACAGAATAATTTGCTATCAATCTCCAGTATGAATCACCACTCCGATGGTACGCACCTATTTCCAGATCTAGATCCAGATCATCCATCGATGCCATTTTAACTGCAGTTTGGGCATCTTTTATTACTGCTTCAATACCTATTCTAGCAAGTTTTTCTTTAAGTATTTTTTTATCAGGTTCTTTACTCATTAAGTCTACCAAGAAACGATCTAGTTCGTTGTCTGACATTGCTTGCACTTGTTCTGAAAATGCATCAGAAATATTTTTGTTATCAAGATCTGTTAATGGTATATTTGCAAGATCATGGACATTATCTTCAGCTAATGCAGGCATCGCACAAAAACAGCAGAATAACATCGCGATAAGAAATGCCAATATTACTTTGTTATACCTTTTTTGCATTTTCAAAACCCTCCTTGTTCGATATTGTTAACAGCATAAAAATTTTATACAGTCAAAGCCATCACGCCCTTTCCACAATTGTTACTTTTTATGTCTCTTTATCAATAAAGACAATTTGATAATATTTATGCAACAATATTTGGGAAAAAATTATAGCCCTTTGCCGCCTTGATGATTATGGAATATTAGCACTTTTGGGCAGCTAACTCGCAGGAGGCCTATAGAATCATTACAAATGATGTGGATCACGATGATTATATTTGCAATCATTACAATGGAAAGCGATGGTTAGTAACTGGGTTAAGCTTAAACTCGCTGCCATGAATCTCAAAAAGATGGCTATGTGGGCAAACTAAGCCCCATTGTTTTTCTCTATTCACCCCTGATTAAACCACATACATATTAGTGTCTGGATATTATTTGTCCTATATATCAAAAGCCCATGTTCCAATTCTAGAATCATAACCTTTTTTGACAGTCAGAAGCGCCCCCAAAAGAGGGCGCCTCAGACTGTCAAAAAACCCCTGCTAAATCACAAGATTTAGCGGGAGGTTAGTGTTCGACAACGGCAAGAAGCCCTTGAAAGATAAAGACGATGATGATGAGAATAAAGGTAGCAGGCAGATAACCGTATCAACTACCGATCCCGAATGCGGGTTATTCCATAAGGGAGATCACAGAGTAGAGTATGCCTACACAGCTCATGTAGCCTGTGACAAGAGAAACTTCATTTAGATGGCTGAAAGTATTCAACCAAAATAAACAGCAGGCATTATTTGTAATAAACACCTTCCCTCAATCGTTACTATTGTGAAGAACAAAAAACTCATTCGCAAAAAAGAGGTGAATATCTGGACCATTCCTGAGTGAAATGCCATTCGTGTTAGATTTTGACCCTTTCGGCTCCAAGCTATTGCTTTATATTACCAATCTAGTATATATATTGTAGATGGCTACAACTTATAAGGGGAAAAATGGAAACAAACTAAAAGAAAGGTGGAATCTGTGAAGAGAGTCATTTGGAGATTAAGTTTATATTCGTTTTCCCTGCTACTACTAGTCATGCTATATTCGTTTCTTCCTATCCATTACAAGGGGTTCTATGAAGGTATATACAACTCTAAAGTGGGTTTTATTTTTGGTTTTGCATTCCACAATCTTATCAACAGTTTTATGCCCGGTGTTTTTGCCATCGGTTATACAGCTTGTGTTCTTCCTGTACTCAATGATAATGCAAGGCAACAGAGCATTTTGGTTGTTAACGCCATATTATTAATCGTTGTATCGGTTGCTATTGGATTAGTTCTGTTTTATACATCTATTCTGCACTATGATGACTCGGCCAGGTTCACAAGAACAATGACAGCAGTTGGCTTATTGAATATAGTCCTTTCATTTATGTTAAAAGCGAAACAATTAGAGACTATCAACGATAGGTGAACCCATTTTGCTAATTTACTATTTTGAAGTTTGCCTTGTTGTAGGAAAGATATAAAGAATAATGGTGTATGGAAAATCTCTCAAGAAAAATGGGACTTTTTGCCGGGAGAAGGTCCGTAACAATGATTGCTGCTTCAATAGTCTTTTTGGGCAGTGACATTTATGTTCAAGATCGCTCAGTTACTTATAGTGGCTAATAAAATCGAATCAAAACATAACCGGACCAGTAAATATAATGCTTGCGACAGCTGGATAGCCATTTATCTTGACTAGTAAGGCTGGGAACAGAAGACTTTTCTCTATACGGTTTCGAGAGGTCAGGTTTGGGGTTGGTTAAATCACTATGTGTGGGGGAAAGGAGATACAGGTTTGAAAAGCAGGGGGCTTCTTATCTTAATGTTATCTGTGTTCGTGTTTGCTTTACTCGGATGCCACGGATGGAATAACAACCAGGAAGGGGTTTCCGAGGAAAGTATCAGGCTTGCCATAGAACCGGAAATAAGCGGCATACAAAACCTGGACATTAAGTTTATTGAAAATTTTCGAGGAAATCCGTTAGTTATGTATTCTTTTGATTTAGGTGATGGACATTATATAGCCTGCCGGCATGTGGATAAGCACAATCGTTTAAGCGGAGGCAGTGGACCTGCTAAAGCAGATACCAGCCAACCGCTTTCTGTGGTCAGTTTTGGTAGTGACACAGAAAACTATTTTATAACTTACGGAGAAGTCTATGATTCCAGCATCAATACTATTGAAATTATCTATGACAACGGGGAAAACAAGCGAGTTGAGCCCAGGGACGCTGCTTTTTTGTTTGTCGCCAATCAAGACGTAAATGGGCCCGTGACGCTTAACGCTTATGATAGTACCGGGCAGGTTGTATTTAGTTTGCCCTAACTGGTAGTGAGACCAAGAAATGCAGTACTAATGAATCTTTTTTCCAGTGGAAATATAAAGGAGACCATAACGTGATATAGCAAGAACAAATAAATCTGGTTAAAGAGTACCAGTGCAGTTGCCCAGAGTTGGAACTGAAGCTGAAAAATTCACAACCTTTCAATTCCGTGCAAATGCTAACTGTGAGCAAATTTATAACCTGGCTCAGTCGAAGGAAGTAATTTATGTTACACTTCCTCCTAAAGGTAAAATAGTTTTGCCATCACGACCTCCACAAGAATTAGGCGATAGTCCCCTGCTTCCCTGAAGTACATTGACGTCGCTATAGCTCCTCGCAATTATCACCTGTGGTGCAGGCCACGATGAATGAAAATACCCTCTCAGACGTAGGGGAGGCTTTAGCCTCCCAGCGGAAGGCCACTCCAGTACACCCCATGTTCGCTGGCGCTCACTAAAACTCCCTCTTGAGTAGCGGAAACTTAAGTTTCCGCTACCGGGACTCCTTGCGGACGATATAAGAGGCTTACCTATGTCGGAAGCTAAAGCTTCCGCTTCGCACCGAAGTAAGCCGGTGTGTTGCAGGCGAGGGGTCCCGGAGCGAGCCGGCTAATACTCCTGCATCCCGGCTAACAGTACTGCTAAGCCGTGGTTAGCGCAGGTGGACATAGAGATCGCCACGCGCTACGCGCTCGCGATGACAGTACAGCTGTCTTTTGCACTAACGCGAGGACAGTTTTCACAGCAATGACACGAAAGACTGCTCTTTGTCTTTGCCCTTCCAGTACTACTCATGCGCCCCCAAAAGAGTGCGCTTTTTAGGCTGTGTGGGTGCATAGTGTTATTTATCGTTATAGTAGCAGGCCAGGACCTCTCCGAAATAGAGCATGTGATAATCCTCATCAGCGTAAAAACTGGCACGAATTTCAGAGTCCAGGTCATCGGGATTAAGGGCTTGTTTGTATAACGTGCGGCATTCCAGGATTAACCCGCAATTGTCAATAACCGGTCCTTCAACTGTCTGTGCTTTCGCCACCGGAATGTTCAGTTCCTTGAACTTATCCATATCTCGCCCGGACAGTGTGCCCGCCTGGGCCAGCAATTCTTTATATTTACCTGCACGGGGCAGGCTGACCGTAAAGGTGTCGGCGGCTTCCATCAGCTCGAAAGTGTAACGGGAATATCTCACCATTACCATTAGGATGGGCTTTCTCCACATAAAGCCCATTAAACCCCAGCCGATGGTCATAGTATTGGCTAAACCGTTAGCCTGCACGGAAAGAAAAGCTCCTTTAGGAAGCTGGGTCAGTAGTTCTGTCGCGCTGTCAAAAAAAACCTGCCGTATACTCATACGTTTTCCTCCTAAATCATCATCTTAAATAAAAGTATAGACTTTTGCCCTGGAAACGTTAATTCTCAGTTTACCCACACTGGATAGCTTACCTTCTGATTAAGAGTAATTTGCGTTATAGTCCGGGAACCAATGCGTTTTATAAATAAATCGCTGGGCTGTTCCGGTAAGGAAAAGAAAGCCGTTGGGATTGACAGCGCCAGCACATAATATTGATGATCAGGAGAAAAACAGCCCGGGTAAATCTTGAGACTCTTGCCGTGGAGGAAATCTAGCTCCTGGTCTAGGGAGGCTGGGGAATAAAGGTGCAATCTTTGGTAGAACCAGGGGAAAAAATCACCGTAATACTCTCGAGCTATGAGAGCCAACAGATTTCCATCTTCTGACCAGACCGCACTATGGTCATTACGGCTGAATTCCTTCAATTCTCCGGTAAGCAGGTTATAACTGTAAGTAAGAGTATTCCGGTCTGCTGGCAGTTGGGAAAATATCACTAACTGGTGACTGCCGGGATGGGCGGCAAAGCCGGTAATATCTTCACCAGGCAGGGACAAGACTTTCTGGTCATGGCCAGTTTCACAGTGCACTTTGCGCAGGTTGTACCGGCCTTGCCGGTACACTAAAGTCAGGCTGTCGGCCAGCCATTGTCCCATGCTGCCCTCCAGTTTGAAACGGGGTTGAGCATTGGCTGAACTGATAACCAGACTGCCATTGATGATTATTTTATGACTATCAGGGGACCAGTTCAAATGCTCGGCCTTATTAGCCAAACGGAATGATCTGCTGATATTGCTGGAGCGGTCATATAGTTTCAGTTCGCAGCGGCTACCGTCCAAGATGGCTGCTTTACGGTGATGCGGAGATATATAAAGTTGAGCCGGAAAACTGACCTCGGCACTAAAAAGACTTGTGCTGCGGAAGTCCTCCAGATGCAGCTGTTCCAATTTAGCCTGCCGGTTCTTGTATTCCAGATATATTATCGAACCCTGGTAATCCTGGCGTTGCCTGGGAAGAACGACCATATCACCGGGTAAAAGTGTACCCGGCGGGTGCCAGGGATTGGCTTTCTTGATATCCGCAATTGGAATAGCATACCGCTGGGCTATGCTTTCTAGAGTGTCCCCTTTCATGGCTAGATGAAAGGTTAGGGGAGGAGGTATGATCAGCAGTTGTCCTGGCTCGATGCTAAAGTCTGGACCGGGCAGTTGATTACTTTTAATAATATCTTCACTGGCTTTGTTAAACAGCTTGGCTATCTGGGCGATATTGTCTTGGCTTGTTGCACGGTAAAAATAGCGGTGATTGGGAAATGGCATAACTGTACCCAAGGCCAGGTAAGTGTTGCTTCCCGCTACTCCATCGGCAGCTATCCCTGCGTCTTGCTGAAACTGAAGCAAGGCTTTTTCTGTACGCTGGTCAAAAAAACCATTGGGTGTTTTGGTACAATAACCAAGCTGGTATAAGATGTACTGCAAAAAGTAGGTGTCCAGACCATGGCGCCCTTTTTTTAGGGTTCTTCCCCCCAGCGGGCACCAGCATATAAGTTTGTCAAAATCCTCTGGACCGGCAATACCATCCGCTTTTAGATCGGGAAAGCAACTTTGAAAAGAACGGAGAGCTTGTTCGGTTGTGAGGCCAAAACGGCCATTAGCTGGACGGTTTAGCTGAGTGCGTCGAAAAGCAGCCAGGCGATTTTGCAGAACAGCCGTATCTGGCCCCCGGGACCCGCATCCTAACAAGCGTGAAGAAAAAACCGGCTCATTGTGAGCATAGCTTCCTATGCGATGACCCAGGTAATAATAAGTCTCTTGATCCACCACCCCATTAGCTGGCAGTCCAAAGTAACGCTGGAACTGTTTGACAGCTTGACGGGTTTGCTGGCCAAAGACCCCGTCAAGCGGCGGTGGTTGGGAGATCATAGTTGGCGGGCATAGATGCAAAAGACTCTGTAAAACTTTTACGTCGTTACCCTCCATATAAGGAATTTTTATCCGCAGTATACGGCTGCCGAAATAATGATATGGAGGCTCTTTTCGGGAGCGCACCTAATCAATCCTTTGTACCATATTTCCTATCCAATTGTATGAGAAGTAAATAGAAAAGGTGACAAAACTGTCTGGAGAAGGCTGGTGAAGGGTCTTCCCCTTGCATTCTTTCGGACCGTCCTGGTAAAATGGAACCTAGGTTTTCACAGGATTTGCTTTTATTTACTATGATGATGGGATGATATTAGACATCAGTTATCACAGGGTGTAAGAACTATTTATTCCCTCATAGTTATTTTTAATACGTCAAAAGCCCCAATTTTCAACGAAAATGAGGTATATTGAACTTGTTACAACAATCACAAAGATAATACATCATATTAAATAGTGTAAGGGATGTAGCAGTCATGAGAAAAGCCTTCCATTGGTTATACAAAGTGCCAATACCTTCTGGATTCACCGTTGGCCTGCCATCTGTTATTATTAAACAGACACATATTATAAACAGAGAAATGTGCATCACTGCGATATATAATCTAATGGCAAAGGAGGTCGGCAGGAGATGTTATCACACTCCGCTACCATAGGTATATTTCTGCTTTTGACTATATGTTTCCCGGTAGGAGCAATGGTCGCGGCCTGGATGCTGCGAGCTAAAACCAGGACCACCCCAGATGACCAGAAACTGGTTCCCTACGAATGCGGTGTGGACACTATCGGTCCCACTTGGATAAGATTTAAGCCCAATTATTTCTTATATGCGCTGGTATTCCTGGCTTTCGATGTGGAAGTAGTGTTCTTGTTCCCCTGGGCGGTTAAATTCCAAATGTTAGGATTATTTGCTTTTGTTGAAATGCTGATCTTTATTGGCATTCTTGTTATTGGACTCTGGTATGCATGGAAGGAGGGAGCTTTGGAATGGCGGTAGACCTAAATAAAGTAACTAACGATACTGAACTCCTGCATAAGAATAATATTTTGGTTACAACCCTGGAGAAGATGTGGGATTGGGGAAGATCCTGGTCTTTTTGGCCTTTGAACTATGGTTGTAACTGCTGCCCCATAGAGATGTTAGCTGCCAGTGCAGCCCGCTTTGATATCGCCCGTTATGGCTACGAAGTTTTCCGGGCTTCTCCCCGGCAAGCTGATCTCATAATCGTAGCCGGTCCGGTAACTTTGAAAATGAAACCCATCCTTGAACGGGTGTGGGCCCAGATGCCGGAACCTAAATGGGTTCTGGCCATGGGTAACTGTGCTACCAGCGGCGGACCTTTCAAGGATGGTTACAGTATACTTCCTGGTTGTGACACGGTGGTTCCGGTAGATGTTTATGTTCCCGGCTGTCCTCCCCGACCAGAAGCGCTGTTTCACGGGCTTTTGGAACTTAAGAAAAAGGTGGCCTCCGGCCAATATACCCACAGGAGATGATTAGTATGAGCACACAGCAAGCTGTTTTTGAGGATATTAGCAAAACCTGGGGCGATCAAATCGAGGTACTGGAGGACCAATACTTTGAAGGGGTTAAGGTACCTTGTAAGATACTGCCGGAAATTTTTCAAAAACTGCGTGATGAACATGGGTTCAACTACCTGGCTAATATTACTGCCGTAGATTTCCAGGATCGCTTTGAGCTGGTTTACCATATTTATTCCATCCCTGGTAATCGCAAACTGCTGGTTAAAGCAGATGTTGACCATGATCAGCCTCTGGCACCATCAGCAGTTGCGATATGGCCTACAGCTGACTGGCAGGAACGGGAGGTCTTTGACCTGATGGGAATTCGCTTTGAAGGCCATCCCAACCTGCAGCGAATTTTGCTTCCTGACGAATTCGAAGGGCATCCCCTTCGCAAAGATTTCTCGATGAAGGGGTGAGATAATGCTGTCAACTGAAAGACTAACCATCAATATCGGACCTCAGCATCCCAGTGCTCATGGGGGACTGCATGTAGAGGCTGTATTAGATGGGGAAGTAGTACTTGATGCTATACCCCACGTGGGCTATGTGCACCGGTCGGTGGAAAAAATCGCCGAAAGCCGGACCTATGCCCAGTTTGTTCCCTATACTGCCCGGTTGGATTATCTAGGTACTCATCTTCCTGTAATAGGATATGTACAAACTGTGGAAAAACTGGCGGGTATTGAAGTTCCGGAGCGGGCTGAGTATATCCGCATAATCATGGGTGAACTGTCCCGTATCGCTTCCCACCAGCTGTTTATTGGCAGCTTGGCTATTGATCTGGGAGCTACTACCGGACTGCTGTACTGCATGAGGGATCGTGAGCGGATTATGGACATGTTCGAAATGACCAGCGGACAACGTCTGCTGGCTGCCTATATGCGTATTGGCGGTATCGCGGAAGATTTGCCTGCTGAATTTATACCGGCTGTGCGTAGTTTTGTGCGGGATATACCGAAGATGATCAAGGAATACCAGGGATTGTTATACGGCAACGAGATTTTCCAGGCCCGCCTCAAAGGAATAGGAAAATTATCAGCCGAAGATGCGATTGCTTATGGAGTAACTGGTCCTAACCTTAGAGCCTGTGGTATTGATTATGATATTCGCAAAGCTGAACCCTATGGTATTTACGACCGTTTTGACTTTGAAGTGCCGGTGGGCAGTAAGGGGGATGCTTGGGACCGCTTGATGGTACGTAATGAAGAAATCATTCAGAGCGGCCGCATTATTGAGCAGGCTCTCGAGCAAATGCCGGAGGGAGAAATACAGGCTAAAGTCCCCCGGGTTCTTAAACCGGAGAAGGGCAAGTCTGTCTACCATAGAATCGAAGGAGCTAAAGGTGAATTGGGTTATTATATCGTCAGTGATGGCGGAGAAAAGCCCTACCGGCTCCATGTGCGGGCTCCTTCTTTTGTGAATCTGATGGCTCTGCCTCTGGTCTCCAGAGGGGGATTACTGCAGGACATTATAGTTAACATCGCCACCTTGGACCCGGTCTTGGGAGAAGCAGACCGCTAGGGCCAGGTTTAAGGGAGTAGGAGAGGTTATGATGCAGAAAATCGAAACATTATTTGTGGATCTGTCTGACTGGTTCATCGCCTGGCTGCAAAGCTTGGGGGTACCATTAGCCTGGGCTGATGGCATTTTGTTGTTGATCCAGTTCCTTTGCATAGTGGGTATTATTCTTGTGAATATTACCATTCTGATCTGGCTGGAAAGAAAAGTATCCGGTTTTATCCAGCAGCGCCCCGGCCCCAACCGTTTGGGACCTTTTGGTGTTTTTCAGACCATAGCTGATGCTCTCAAACTATTGACCAAGGAAGACATTATACCGAGTAAAACGGATCGCTGGATCTTTCTTACCGCACCGATACTGTTCATGACCATATCGGTAATGCTGTATATTGTCTTACCCATGGGCAAGGATATGCAGGTAGTGGATCTAAATGTGGGATTATTCTTCTTTATATCTCTGGGTTCACTGACGACCATTGCTCTCTTGATGGGAGGATGGGGATCTAACAACAAATGGTCACTGCTGGGAGCCATGCGTTCCGTAGCCCAGATGATCAGCTATGAAATTCCCCTGGCTTTATCCTTAATGGGCGTAGTAATGATCGCGGGATCACTGCGTTTGTCAGATATAGTAGCTGCCCAAGATAACCTCTGGTTTGTGATATTGCAGCCAATTGCCTTCCTGACCTATCTAATCTCAGCTACAGCGGAACTAAACCGGGGACCTTTTGATATGCCGGAAGCTGAGCAGGAGTTAACCGCCGGTGCTTATACGGAATATACCGGTATGCGTTATGCTTTATTCTTTTTGGCTGAATATACCAATCTGGTGGCGGTTTCCGCTCTGGCATCCACCATTTTCCTGGGAGGATGGCAGGGGCCTTGGTTGCCTTCCTGGTTGTGGATCATTATTAAAACTTATCTGGTCATGTTCATATTTATGTGGGCCAAATGGACCTTTCCGCGTATCAGAATGGACCATCTCATGGCTTTTAGCTGGAAAGTGTTAATCCCTGTTACTCTGGTGAACATCGTGGCAACTGGTTTTGGACTGTATATTTTCAAAGGGATAGGAGGGTGATAGCAGATGTACGGAACCGGTTTATTGAAAGGTATGGCCATTACCCTCAAGTATTTTTTCTCCAAAAAAATAACTGTCCAGTATCCTGAGGAGATGCCCCAGCTGCAGGAGCGCTTCCGGGGTCGTCTATATATTGAGTTTGAAAAGTGCATTGCCTGCGGGATATGCACCAAGACTTGCCCCAATGATGTGCTGAGTCTGGAAGATGCCCGGGATGAGAACACCAAGAAAAAGAAACTGATTTCATATACCATAGATCACCAGTACTGTATGTTCTGTAATCTGTGTGTAGAGAACTGCCCCGGCAACTGCCTGCATTTTAACCATGATTTTGAAATGTCGAAATACAACCGGGAAGACATCAAGGAGGTTTACCACCGTCCCCCGGAGATGGACCAGGTGGCATCCTCGGCCGGTACTTCTGACAGTGGGGAAGCCAGTGAACCCGCCCCGGGTTTAACCGAGGAGGCTCTTAAAAAGCAGAAGAAAATAGAGGCTTTGATGACTGCCCTGGACAAAAATCCGGTCAAAGTGCTGAGCCGCTATGTGGAGAATGAAGAGGATGCCCAGATACTAGCCGGTATCATCCAGGCGGATCGCAGCAAAGCTGAAAAAATAGTAGAGCTGATGGCGGACGATCAGGACAAGGCCCGCAAGGTAGCAGTGGCCTTTGTTAATAAAGAGAAAAAGCAGCGACAGAGTCAAGGGGAAGGAGGCGAGAAGCATGAACATGAATGATGCCGTTTTTATTATCCTGGGATTTATAACTTTGCTGGGAGCCGTAGGGGTAGTGAGCTTCACTAACATCGTTCATGCCGCCCTTTCTCTGGTTATGTCCTTTTTAGGAGTGGCAGGCTTGTATTTTCAGCTGCAGGCTGAATTCCTGGGATTGGTGCAGATTATGGTGTATGCCGGGGCCATTTCCGTACTGATCATATTCGCCATAATGCTGGTTATGGACCGGGACCCTGATCAAACCAATGTCTCTCACAAGGTAAATCGCTGGTGGGGAGGATTAATTGCCTTGCTGTTTGCGGCTTTTATCGGGTTTGCTATCCGGGAAAGCCACTTTACGGGACAGGCAGCCAGCACTGGTGCCGACCGGCTTGGTCAGATTGCTGAACTGGTGTTGGGGAACTATGTAATTGCTTTCGAGGTGGCCGCCATTTTGCTGCTGGTCGCTGTAGTAGGAGCTATCATTCTGGCGAAAGGAGCGAAGGAGCAATGATCGGATTTCAGCATTACCTGCTCCTGGCCACGTTTTTATTCGCTGTGGGTATATACGGAGTATTGACTAAACGTAATGCGGTGGCAGTTCTTATGTCCATCGAATTGATGCTGAACTCGGTTAACCTGAATTTTGTGGCGATTAACCGCTATCTGGTAACTGATCACGCGGTGGGACAGCTGTTTGCTTTAATCGTGATTGTGGTAGCAGCTGCTGAGGTGGCCGTAGGATTGGCCTTGATTATTTCGATATTCCGGCAGAGAAAATCGGTCAATTTGAACGATTTTAATCTGCTGAAATGGTAAGGTGGTGGGACAGATGTTTGCATGGAGCTTAGAATTAGCCTGGCTGATCGTGCTGCTGCCCTTTGCAGCCTTTGCTCTGATTGGCCTTTTCTTACACCGTTGGCCCAGGCTGTCCGCCTCTTTGTCGATCCTGGCCATTGGTTTATCCTTTATATTATCGGTTTTGATTGCCGCCCATGTTTTTCTGGGAGGTATGCAGGAGCCCTTTGAACTGTCGATACGCTGGCTGGCTATGCCCGGTTTAAATGTAGATATGGGCCTGCTCATTGATGGGATAACCGGGGTTATGCTCATAGTAGTTACTCTGGTAGCCTTGCTGGTACAGGTATACTCCCTGGGTTATATGCATGGGGATCCCGGTTTCAGCAGTTATTATGCTTACCAATCAGTTTTTGCCGGGTCCATGCTGGGACTGGTTTTGGCCAATAACTTCGGTCAAATATTTGTATTCTGGGAATTAGTCGGCTTGGCTTCTTATTTGCTGATCGGTTTTTGGTTTGGCCGTGATTCTGCCAAGAATGCGGCGGTTAAAGCCTTTGTAACCAACCGGGTTGGTGATTTCGGATTTCTGCTGGCTATATTATTCCTGCAGATTATCTTCGGTACTCTTAACTTTAATGGCCTGGCAGCGGAAATAGCCGGCTATACCAATACTGCGATCTTGATTGGAATATCGATACTGCTCTTGGCCGGGCCTATTGGAAAGTCGGCCCAGTTCCCCCTGCATGTGTGGCTGCCGGATGCCATGGAAGGCCCCACACCGGTCAGCGCGCTGATCCATGCGGCTACTATGGTAGCGGCCGGTGTATATTTGATAGCGCGGGCTTACTTTATTTTCAGCACTACTCCGGAAGCCATGATGGTGATTGCAGTGGTAGGCGGATTTACTGCTCTGTTCGCAGCCACAATTGCCCTGGTGCAGAACGACATCAAGCGGATTTTAGCCTATTCTACCTTAAGCCAGCTGGGCTATATGGTAATGGCCATGGGAATTGGGGCCATGACCGCGGGAATGTTCCACTTGATGACTCATGCTTTCTTTAAGGCCCTGCTCTTCCTGGCCGCCGGCAGTGTTATCCACGCGATGGCCAACGAACAGGATATCTGGAAGATGGGTCGCTTGAAGGATAAAATGCCGGTTACTACCTGGACTTTTGTGATTGGAGCTCTGGCTCTGGCTGGTATTCCGCCCCTGTCCGGGTTCTGGAGCAAGGATGAAATACTCTTGGGGGCCTTTGCCAGCGGGCATATGGGTCTTTACCTGCTGGGAACCCTGGTAGCATTTCTGACCGCTTTCTATATGTTCCGGCTCATTTTTGTAGCCTTCTTTGGCAGCAATAAAGGTGGGGAGCACGCCCATGAGTCACCGTTGGTAATGACGGTTCCGCTGGTAATCCTGGCAGTCCTGGCAGTGGTGGCAGGATTTGTAGGTTCCCCGCTGATGGATTATGCTTTTGCCCATTATGTAACGTATCCTGGTGCCGTTCATCATGATCCCAATATCATGGTTATGGTAATTTCCGCTCTGGTAGCTATAACCGGTATAATTCTGGCCTGGGCTATTTACCAGAAGGAATTGATCAGCCACCTGGCTTTGCGGGAAAAATTCCAGGGCATTTATACCCTGCTTTACAATAAATACTACATTGATGAAATCTATCACTGGCTGGGCCAGAGATTCATTGACGGAACCGCCAGGGTATTGTTCTGGTTCGATATTTATGTGGTAAACGGTCTGGTCAATGGTATCGCTGCCCTGACCGGCGGAGCCGGCAAAGTGCTGCGCTATACGGAAACCGGTCAGGTGCAGACTTACGCAGGGTATATGTTGGTTGGAGTCATCGTTATCGTAGGGCTGGTTTTGATTGCCGGCTTTGCGATGCTGATATAAGGGGGTGGAAGTATTGAGCAACTGGCCGATCTTATCAATTACTTTATTTGCACCGGTGTTGGGAGCCATACTGATAATGCTTCTTCCCCGGAACAGTGAAAAGACCATCAAAATAACAGCAGCAATATTTACGTTGGTCAGCTTGGTTCTGTCCATCTGGGTGTGGATTGCATATGACCGCAGCCAGGGCGGGATGCAGTTTGTTCAGCAAATCCCCTGGGTGGCTGATCTGGGTGTAACCTTCGCCCTGGGAGTGGATGGAATCAGTATTCCTATGCTCCTGCTTACTAACCTGATTGGTTTTAGTGCCGTCTATGCTTCCTGGAAAGTAGCTGATCGGGTTAAGGAGTTCTTCAGCCTGTTATTAATTTTGATTACCGGGGTTATGGGAACCTTTTTGACCACCGATTTGTTCATATTCTTTATGTTCTATGAAGTAGTAGTTATTCCGATATACCTTTTGGTAATCATGTTCGGCAGCAGCAAACGGGTTACCAAGGAATATGCAGGTATGAAACTGACCATCTACCTGTTAATCGGAAGTGCTTTTCTCCTGGTAGGATTAATAGCGCTGTTCGTGCAGTCCAAGGCTATGCTGGGCTTCCCCACTATGGATATCTTCACCCTGGCTACCCTTGAGTTCCCGCTGGGATTCCAAATTTTCGTATTTGCTCTAATGGCCTTTGGATTCGGGACCCTATTATCTATGTTCCCCTTCCATGCCTGGTCTCCGGATGGTTACGCGGGAGCACCTACAGCAGTAAGTATGATCCATGCCGGAGTGCTGAAGAAAATCGGCGGCTATGGACTGATCCGCATTGGCCTGATGATACTGCCAGGAGGAGCAGCCTATGTTGCTCCCATAATTGCGGTACTGGCATTGGGTAACGTGGTCTATGCGGCTTTCATCTGTTTGAGTCAAAAAGACCTCAAATATATTGTAGGGTACTCCAGTGTAAGTCACATGGGATATGTTTTGATCGGTATAGCCGCTCTAAATCTGATCAGCATTAACGGTGCTGTCATTATGATGTTTGCTCACGGTGTCATGGCCGCCTTGTTCTTCTCCATGATCGGCAATCTGTATGAAAAGAGTCATACCCGTAATGTGGATGATTTTGGCGGGCTGGCTCACCAGATGCCGCGGCTGGCCACCGGATTTATGATAGCCGGACTGGCCTCCCTGGGTTTGCCGGGTATGGTTAACTTCATCGGAGAGTTCACCATATTCATAGGTGCCTTTAATACCTATAAGGTTTTGACTATATTAGCGGTCTCCGGAGTTATTTTTACAGCCCTGTACATCCTGAGAACCCTGGGAGCGGTTTTGTTTGGACCGCGCAAACCGGAGTGGGATCACCTGGAGGACTTGAAGGGTCCGGAAATGGTACCTCTACTGGTACTGGGTGCAGCTATATTAATCGGCGGCATAGCCCCCTTCACCTTAATGGATCTCATCAATCTGGGGGTGGGTGACCTGGTTGCCCAACTGGGATCGCTGCAGATAGGAGGGATGTTCTAATGCCCTGGACACTGCTTTCGGTAGAGATAAGTTTAGCCCTGCTGGGGTTGGTTTTGCTGGTCCTGGGGCTGGTGCTGCCGGAAAAAGGACGCCGGTTAATGCAGCCCGTGGCAGTGATAGGACTGCTGGGGATTTTGATCCTGGGCGGGGGATTATATACTGCTCAGTACAATCTGTTTGGCGGTAACTATCAGATCGATCCCTTTGCCGGCTTTTTCAAGCTGCTGTTTTTAGTAGCCGGTATACTGGTAATCCTTAGTGCCGGCCGTTACCTGGAACGTTTCCAGGAACGGGTCAACGAGTTTTACAGCTTAATGATCTTTGCCCTGCTGGGTATGGTGGTAATGGCTTCAGCCGGGGAAATGATCACTTTGTATATTGGCCTGGAACTGATGACGGTTAGCTTCTATATCTTAACCGCCTACCTGATAAACGATAAACTGTCAGCTGAGGCAGGCCTGAAATATTTGATTCTGGGTGCCTTATCATCGGCTATACTGCTGTTTGGTATCAGCCTGGTGTATGCTGTTACCGGAACAACCGTAATCGCGGACATGGCGGTTGGATTTTTCCTGGAGCCGGTAATGATCGCCGGCATAATTCTGATCCTGGCTGGTTTCGCGTTCAAAATATCTCTGGTACCTTTCCATATGTGGGCACCGGATATTTATCAAGGCGCGCCCATTCCGGTTACTGCTTTCCTGTCCGTGGGGTCCAAAGCAGCTGCTTTTGCGGCCTTGGTGCGGGTGTTCATAATAGCTTTCCCGGTCAGCACTTTTGATTGGCCATTACTGCTGGCAGTGCTGGCAGCCATTACTATTGTAGTGGGCAACCTGGTTGCTCTGGCTCAGACCGACATTAAACGCTTGCTGGCTTATTCCAGTATCGCTCAGGCGGGATACATCATAGTCGGTCTGGCGGCCTATAATGTCTATGGTGTTAAAGGCGTGCTGTTTTATTCCATGCTGTATGTCTTCTCCAACCTGGGAGCCTTTGCAGCGGCTACTGTGGTGGAAGTGGAAACCGGCAGTACGGATATTAAGGCTTTCAACGGCTTAGCCAAGCGTTCCCCCATGGTGGCGGCTATCATGACCATATGCATGCTCTCGCTAGCGGGCATTCCACCGCTGGCCGGTTTTGTAGGTAAGTTTTACCTGTTTTCCGGTGCCATACAGTCAGGTATGATATGGTTAGCTTTTATAGGATTAATTATGAGTATGGTCTCAGTTTATTACTATTTACAGGTTGCCAAGGTTATGTATATTGGAAGCACCGACGAAGTTAGTCCCATTAAACCAGGAAAGACCGTGGGCACTGCCTTGTGGGTCTGCCTGATAGGGACGATTTTGCTGGGTCTATACCCGGCCCCCTTGTCCAACCTGGCTCAAGTGGCCATACAAATCTTCTTGTAAAATTAGCAAATATATTCCTCGGAGAACGGGTAGACTATGGAAAAACATGGTCTACCCGTTGTTTGTTTAAGGAGGAATGTAAGTGTGAGCTTCAGTTTTCATCCGTTGGAGGGCGGCTATGAAATTCCCATGCGGATCGTGGGGGCCAATATATATTATGAATGGCTGATTTATGTTTTGATGTGGATTCCTATCGGTATTTTTTTATATGGAGTCTACAAACGGGTGCGCATCTGGATGCAGGCTAGAGGTGAAACCCATCGCCAGGAACCCATTGGTAAAAGGATTTCCTCATTTCTTTACAATACCTTGGGACAGGTTAGAGTAATTGAAAAGCCTCTGCCCGGGTGGATGCATTTTTTACTGTTTTGGGGTTTTGTAGTTCTCCTGATTGCCACGGCCAGTTTTGCCCTTTGGAATATAACCGGATTTCCTCCTTTAACCGGCAATGTTTATATCTATTTTTCCTGGTTTGTGGACGTAATCGGTTTTCTGGCCATGATAGGCGTAGCTGTTCTGGCTTATATTCGCTATGTGCAGCGACCGGATCGCTTAAACGACACTAAGCCCCTGGATGGCTGGATCTTGGTACTAATATTCACTATTCTGCTAACCGGATACATTATCGAAGGACTCCGTATCGCTGCCCAGATCGAATTAGCTCCTACCATGGCAGCTATTGAATATGAACGTACCGCTTCACCCATTGGCTGGCTTTTTGCCGGGTTATTCTCGGGAGCAGCTCTGGAAAGTATGCTTAGCTGGCACCGTTTTATGTGGTGGTTTCACATGGCTATATCCTTCCTCTTTATAGGTATGGTACCTTTTACCAAGCTGTGGCATATCTTCACCGGTATGACCAGTTACTATGCGCGGGATTACCAGCCTGAGGCAGTTCGGATGGTGGAAAATATTGAGGAAGCCGAAACTTATGGAATTGAAAAAATTGAGGACTTTGGCTGGAAGGATCTTTTAGATCTGGATGCCTGTATCCGCTGCGGCAGATGTCAGGAAGCCTGTCCGGCCTACAATACCGGCAAAGCTCTGAATCCCAAGATAACCATTATTCAGGCTCTTAAAAAACACCTAGACAACAAGTCCCCCTATATGCTGGGAGAAGGCGGCGATGATCTGGAAGCGGTGACCATGACCACCGAAGCTGAAATCGAAGGGGTAAAAGAAACTGAGAAACATATGATCTACGATATCGTAACTCCCCAGGTACTATGGGATTGTACCAACTGCCTGGCCTGTGTGTATCATTGCCCCATGTTTATTGAGCATGTTCCTAAAATTATTGATATGCGCCGTAACCTGGTGATGTGGCAGGGGGATATGCCCAGTGAAGCCCAGATGGCCTTTACCAATACCGAACGCAATTACAATCCCTGGGGAGTGGGCTGGGCCAACCGGGCTGAATGGCTAAAAGAAAGAAATATTCGCGATCTGGTTATTTTGCTGCCCGAGGATGAAGGAGATTTTGAATACCTGCTGTTTGCTGGCTGTGCAGCTGCTTTTGACGACCGCTACAAAAAAGCGGGGGAAGCCCTGGTGCGGCTGCTGCATAAGGCCGGGCTTAAAGTGGGTTACCTGGGTACCGAGGAATACTGCTGCGGTGATTGGGCCAGGAGATTGGGGAATGAATACCTGTGGCAGACCTTGGCCAGCCAGAATATCGAGTCCTTTCAACGCTACAATGTCAAGAAAATAATCTGCATTTGCCCCCATGGCTACAACACCATCAAAAATGAATACTCCCAGCTGGGCGGTGAATTCGAGGTATACCACAGCACGGAAATCCTGGCCAGGCTGATCGCAGAAGGAAAACTGAAAACCATCCCCAACGGAAACCGCCGGGTCAGCTATCACGATTCCTGCTTTTTGGGCCGCTATAACCAGGTCTTTACCGAGCCCCGGGAGGTTGTTGCCGCTGCTGGCGGAACTTTGATTAGCATAGAAAGGTCCAAGGAATTTGGCTTCTGCTGCGGGGCCGGAGGAGGACGCATGTGGCTGGAAGAAAAAGCGGTGGAAGGATTCAAACGCATCAACCAGACCCGCACTGAGCAGCTTTTGGAGGTTGATCCGGACACCGTGGTAGTCAACTGCCCCTACTGTATGACTATGATCAGTGACGGGGTGAAAGAAACCGACGAGGAAGGCAAAATCCCGGTCCTGGATGTTTGTGAGCTGCTCTGGCAGTGCCAGGAATAATCGGGGACAGGAAGACAAAAAGACATTTTAATTTGTCTTCCTGTCTTTTATGGGCTAGCAAATTACCTCCGAAAACACATTACTTATTATTTGATAGCCACAATTACCGAGAATTTATGATAAGAATACAAGCATTTCATCTCTGAAAACTTACATTTGTATAACATCTCCATCTCTGCTTCAACCGAACATTCCTTATCCAACTTCCGCCGTTCTTTCCACAATTCAATATCTCGCTCGGTTAACCCGCTGGCCAATAACTGCTTTTCCCAAAATAAATCAAACCATCTATTCATATTAACTGTTCCGGCGCAAAACTGGTCATAATTAGCCAACACTCCACCCGTGGGCAGCTTATTATAAATGTGCTTGAACAACTCTTCTTTTGGGTATCTTCTAAATGGTGGATCGACAATTCTGAGATAATCGCATCAAAATTCCCCTCGGGTAGTTCCCTGGAATAATCCAATATTTTATGTTGTACTCTATCAATTCCAGCGAATCTTTTTTTGGAAACCTCCAGCATTTCATCAGCGATATCAACTAAGACATATTCCGCTAAGGGACATTCTCTATACTAATAATATGACAGTAATCCGGTTCCTGCCCCCAGATCCAATACACGCCTCGGTGTATTGATATTGGCTGTAATCAGTTTAGTAGTGTTCACATAAAAATCATCAAAGCAAGGAATGAACCGTCTGCGATTGCCATCATACTCTTGGGCAATCAAATTGAACTGCTCTTCTATAGTCATACCTTTTTCCCTTAACAGAGATAGGTTAATTCTTATCGTTTATGTACTAATTTTGCGGCCATAGCGGTCTTTTTGCGCAAAATACGTTATATCCGCATAACCCGCAAAGATTTTGCCGGAATGTTTGACCCCCTGGGGAATAAAATAACGATCACCTTTCTCATAGACACGTTTTTCTTCATTAATCACCAACTCAATTTTACCCTCAAGGACAATACCCCATTGGCTCTCGTGTTCATGCTCCGGCAAGTCAACATCCTCTGCAAACTCCATAAAAATTATTTGATGATCATCTGCCTGCGACACGTAGGCTTTTACCCCTTTTAAAGGAATATCAGCTTCGGGCAGATTCTTAATGGGTTCAGGGAATATGGACTTACTCATATCATCTCTCCTTTACTTAACAGACTTGAGGACTTTTATTTTCTCTCTCATTTTGATATTACTTTGTCCATTAAAGCAGACTTGTTATCAGAAAATGTTCCTGCCATCCTAGTTCTTCAGCGGATCTCCCGGTTCAACTATTCAATTACATTATTGCTGTGAAGTTTAGACCAGTGTAAGTAGGGGAAGTCAATGTATGTCGGACGTGCCAGGTAACCTTATTGCGGTAAGGAAGAGAAGGGATGTAAAAATTGTCTTCCAGAATGACAATCCAAATGTTTTGGTTATATCGATGAGCAAAAATGGAAAGGGACTACCTTTTCGATAGCCCCTTTTGTCACGCTACGATTTGCAGTGCTTAGGTTTTTCCCATTTGGGGATAAAACCGTTTTGCTCCAGCATTTGGTAGCGCTTTTCCATCCGAGAAATTATTTTCTTTCCTTTTTCTTCAGACATGACTCCATACTCAACATACTTGGAAATTACTTCTTTTTTCTTGTTGAGAATGTCCTTGTGCAACGCAGATAGTTCTTGCTTTTGCTTTTCAGTTAGCTGAATATCAGGTTTGGTTGCTTCTGCATTAGTTGCAGCATAAACCGGAGAGCCTATTGTGGTTAGAAAGGCGAATACTAACAGCGATGCTACCAGAGTCTTCTGAAGCCTTGTGATGGAAAGCCCTCCTTTCCCGGTTGGATATTTGTAGTTTTTGTATTGTGAGTTCTTTTATGTTGATAATTTTTTACCAAGCTGATATAAAATGACTGGACACCCATGAGCCTTGCTTATATTACAGAGGAATGGGCTATACTAGCATAGAAGGTAAGGAGATAGAAAAGATTGGCAGACAATAAGGAGGATGACTGTGGAAGCCAGGAAACGCGAGGATATAGCCGAGGAATACCGTTGGCAGCTGGAAGACATCTATAAAAACCAGGCTGAATGGGAAAAGGATTTTAATCGTGTCAAGGAATTAATCGAACAGATTGGTCCCTATCAAGGCAGAGTAGGGGAATCAGCAGAGACCTTGAAGCAGGTGTTGGAGATATTAAATGAAATGCAGCGCAAAGGGGATAATCTTTATGTTTATTCCCGCATGCGTAGGGATGAAGACAATTCCAATGCTGAGTATCAAACCCTGTTTGACCGGGCGGAAGGATTGAGTGTACAGAGCAGCAGTGCCGTAGCTTTTGTGGTACCTGAGTTGCTGGCTATGAGCCGTGAGCAGGTTAAGGAATATGAGAAAGCTGAGCCGGAACTGGCTGTTTATGCCCATTATTTTGATGAACTGTTCCGGCGAAAAGAACACATATTAGGGGAAAAGGAAGAACGCTTACTGGCCATGTCAGCTGACTTGTCTTCCGCCTCCAACAATATCTTTACCATGCTGAACAACGCAGATATCAAGTTTCCTCACATACGCGATGAAAATGGCCAGGAAGTGGAATTAACCAAGGGACGCTATGGGCGTTTCATGGAAAGCCGGGACCGGCGGGTTCGCAAAGATGCCTATGAAGGATTATACAGCTCCTATAAGAGTTTAATTAATACTCTGGCTGCTACTCTCAGCTCCAGCATCAAAAGGGATATTTTTTACGCCAGGGCCCGCAATTATCCTTCTGCGCTTCATGCGGCCCTGGATCAGGATAATGTTCCTGTGGAGGTATATAACCAGCTGATCACCAGTGTAAACAACCATCTGGACAGTATGTACCATTATATGAAAATACGGAAAAAGCTGTTACAGGTAGACCCCCTGTACATGTATGACATTTATGTACCTTTGGTCGCTGACTTTGATATGAAGGTTACCTATGAAGAAGCTAAAGAGAAAACCTTGCAGGGACTGAAGCCCTTGGGAGAGGAATACCTGTCGGTTCTGCGGCAGGGCTATCAGGGACGTTGGATTGACGTATATGAGAACAAGGGTAAAACCAGTGGGGCTTATTCCTGGGGAACTTATGACACCCATCCTTATGTTTTAATGAATTATGACGATAAACTGGATGATCTGTTTACTCTGGCCCATGAGATGGGGCATTCCCTGCACAGTTACTATTCCAATCAAACCCAACCCTATGTTTATAGCCAGTACAGTATATTCGTGGCGGAAGTTGCCTCAACCGTGAACGAATCACTTTTAATTGATCACCTGTTGAAAAACACTGATAATCCCCAGGAAAAGATGTATCTGCTCAATCACTATCTGGAACAATTCAGGGGAACCGTTTACCGGCAGACTATGTTTGCCGAATTTGAAAAAATCACTCACGAGCGGGTGGAAGCCGGCGATGCCCTGACCCCGGAGACTTTAGGTGAAATGTATTTGGAATTGAATAAAAAGTATTACGGGCCGGAAGTGGAAATGGACGATAATATCTGCGTGGAATGGGCGCGTATTCCCCATTTCTATTCGGCTTTTTATGTCTATAAATACGCTACCGGCTTCTCGGCAGCTACTGCTATCAAGCAGAGTATTCTGGAAGAAGGTCAGCCAGCCGTAGACAGGTATTTAAATTTTCTCAAATCAGGGAGTTCTGATTATCCTATTAATCTGCTGCAAAAAGCCGGTGTAGACCTGACTACTCCCGAACCGGTGGAAAAAGCCCTCAGCTACTTCAGCAAGCTCTTGGATGAGTTTGAGAAGTTGGCTTATAGCGCAGTATAAACTTTGAGATCGCCACGGCACTTCGTGCCTCGCGATGACACACCGCAGTAAAGCCGAAGTATTAGCCAGGCGAGGAGTCCCGGAGCGAGCTGGCTAATATTATTCCTGATGACAAGCAGCCTTTTTGGCCATTGAGGGCTATTTTCACAGCAATGACAGGATAGCTGTCTTTTGGGCGATGAAGCATAGATAGCTTAGATCAACACGTTGCTAGGCTCCTCGCGATGATACAGCGAGGGCTTTTCCTTTCTTACCAGCATTGAGGAGATATTTTGTTGGCTATTGCTAAATATAATGAGGGGAAATGGAGCATAACTATTTAGGAGATACTTCTCAACATATATGGCACAAGGAGGGTTACAGTTGACCCAGGGCTATAGTGAGAGTCGATTTGATGAAGTTATGCACGGAATCAAACCCCTTTTAAGTGATCATGCCAACTTCGATCTGGTGGTGGGAATTCCTTTTGTAGATGAACAGGATCACCTGCCCCAGCTGTTAAAGTCAATTGATGAAGTCCTTAAATCCTGGATAGGCAAGAGGCAGTTAATTGTTTGTGTGGGTGATGCAGGAGCAGGACACATTTTAGCATCTATACAGAATCTCCAGTTACACCATCCCCATATCGAGTTTGTTCTGCCTCCCGAGATAAGCGGACGGGGGACGAGTATTCGAGCACTTTTAGAAATCGCCAACGCCATCGAAGCGGATTTGATGGTGTTTTCAGCTCATATGTCCAGTCAAACTGATCCGGTGTTGGAAGATGCTTGGTTGGACAGCCTGTTAACTCCTATTCAAGGTGATTATGATTTGGTGTTGGGGAGCCTGCGCCGCTATCAAGTAATGGACAGTATCGCCCATATGCTGGCTTCACCGATACTGGAAAGCTTTTATGGGGCCCGGGTGGGAGACCCTTTGGGAGGAATCTATGCTTTCAGCCATGATTTTGTGGAGGAACTGGCTCATGAAGGCCCTTTCTGGGGAGAAAGCATCCAGGGGTATGGTATTGATTTCTGGATTCTCACTAGAGCCTTATGCTGGAATAAAACCATTTGTGAAGTAAATTTAGGCGGTGCAGTAAAACTGCACAGTCTGGAAACGCGTAACCGCATTTTCCGGGAAAATGCCCGTACCATATTTGAAGCCGTCAAAAGGGATAGTGCTGTCTGGCTCAAGGATCGCCTGCTTATTAAAGTGGCTGACATTCTTTCCCGCCAGGAGGTCAAACGCCCTGACTATATAACTTATCCTCCGGCCAGCCTGCTGAGTAATTTCCAGCAAAGCTTGGAAAAAAACCGCGAACTGCTGGCAGTAATTAACCCTGGCGGGGAATTGTCTCGCTTAGCCTCAACTCAGCCTTTCCATATGAATGATGAATTATGGGTATCAGCACTGTTTGAACTTATGGTGCAATATGTTTTCGGTGATCAGGCCAATGGAGATGCTATTTTTGACCTGTTAACCGGGCTGTATAATGGACGGGTGCTGAGCTATATAAACGAAATACAGGCTTTTCAGAAGAATTTATCTGCGGAAGCGGAACAAGAGCGGGACGAACTCATACTTCACAAAATGGAGTCCATTCATCGAAAGCTAACCGAAGTATTTTGGAAACACAAACCTGGCTTAAACCAGGTATGGAGCCAATACCAGGAGCAGTGCCGTCCCCCCATCATTCCCCTTAGTTACACGGAATACGTACCTGGCAAACCTATTGTGGTGCCCAAGCGAATAATAGGCAAGGATCAGCGTATTATAGCCACCGACAATATTTTCCGGGAACTGCGCAAACGCTATGAAAACCGCTTCAATGAGTTCCTCAGTGAAGGTCTGGGCGTGGATCTGCATTCTCCAGAACAGGTCATTATACAAGCTATGGAAGATTATATGCAGAAGCTGGAAGCTGGCCTGGACCAACTCCTTCCGGGAGATATTCACACGGAAGCCGGCTTAAGGTCCTTTATGGAAGGATTATTAGCCCTTTTTCCGGACCACCGTATGTTTACCATTAGTTCCGACTTGCTTCGCGAAATGGTAGTGAGATTCCCACCGGTTAACCTGATGATTCCTCTAGGGTACTACAAAGCTGAACAGCTGCTGGAAAACATGGACCCGCGTGATGTGGTTACTTATGCCAATCTGATGGCCAGCTGGAGTTATACCGACCGGGATTTGCTGTGGCTGGTAGATAATCTGAAACCGGAAAGCTTTGAATGGGTAGATCTGAAACCTGTCCTGCTTAGCCCGGAACTGCACTCGGGTCGGCTCAACCAGGCTAAGATTTCTGACCTGAACCGGGTTACCGGCCGGATTATCGTTAAGCCCTTGGGGGCAGACCAAGGCGGTAAATATCCTAAAACTCGTTACTTTACCAGTATAGTACGCAGGTTGGCAGTGGCGGAACAGTATTCGAAGATCTTTCAGATCAATGTTTCGGAAAGGAAAAACATCAGTCTTAAGGTGCGCAACTCTTTGCTGGGGATTCGCCGGGGTGACGAATTCTCGGCCCATAATATCTTTGAAAATTACCATCATCGCAGTTTGGTACAGAAAGTCAAATTCTTGGCTCAGAGGCTGGAAAAGGAGGGACGCGCTGAGATCGCCCGTCTGCTGCATCTTATGGTCCAGGGTTATGGTTTGAGTCAAGTGCTGGAAAACGAAACGTTTATGACCTGTACGGCTTGGAGCTGGGCTAGTTATAGCTTCAAAGGCGGGCAAAAGATACCTACCCCGGTTACCACTAGTGTTGAAAGCCGCTGGTTTAACCACGACCTCCTGGAAGCTCTCTATCAGGAATTAGGCTATGACCCCCAGGAAATGATAAAGATTGTTTTCCGTATGATTCAAGCCGGCAAGAGCCATGTCAGTCTCCTGGATACCCTGATGCCTACCCGGCCAAAAGATGTAACCGTGGTGATTCAGGAAACTACCACCGAGCCCAGTCGTCCTTTGCAGCGTTATGAAGGTAATCCGCTGTTGGAGCCATTGGAAGGAAGCAAATGGGAGTCCAAATATGTGCTAAATCCCGGAGCCCTGCGCATTGGGGACAGGGTCTACCTGTTCTACCGGGCAGTGGGGGATGATAATATATCCCACATTGGATTGGCAATAACCGATGGGTTTAAGGTGTTGGAGCGCTTGCCTGATCCAATATTTTCGCCGCAAATACCTGAGGAAAAGATGGGCTGTGAGGACCCCCGCTTGATTGTTATCGAAGATAGGATTTTTATGCTCTATACCGCTTATGACGGTAATATTGCCCAGATAGCGGCAGCTTCCATTTCTCTAGAAGACTTCAAGGCCGGGAACTACACCAACTGGAAGCGGGAAGGGCTGGCTTTCCAAAATATTTGGGATAAAGATGCCATCATCTTTCCTGAAAAAATAAACGGTAAGTATATAATCTATCACCGTATTGAACCCAGTATATGGGTAACTTATAGTAATGAATTGAAATTTCCCATTTGGGAAAAACATGCCATTATTGCCGGGCCTAGACCAGGACGTATGTGGGATTCTATGAAAATCGGAGCCGGGGCCCAGCCGTTAAAGACTCGATATGGATGGCTGTTGATCTATCATGGTGTTGATTTTAATTATGTCTATCGCTTGGGAGTCTTGCTGGTGGATCTAGAAAACCCTCGCAAGGTTATTTACCGGTCTCCCAATCCCATACTGGAGCCAGAAGAGGATTACGAAATAGGCCTAAGCGGAGCCTGGGTACCCAATGTGGTATTTACATGCGGAGCCGTACCAGGAACTGATAAAGAAACCCTGGAAGATGATGATGAAATCCTGGTCTACTATGGAGCGGCTGATACCAGCATAGGTGTAGCCCGGGCAACCCTGGCTGACCTTGTACCTGAGTCATTCAGAATAACATCCCCTAGTTAATCTTCGTACAGTGAACGCGGCCCACCAATATTTTAGTACGGGCAAGGGTCATGGTCAGATGAGCACATATCTTATAAAATCTTCACCTCTATTGGTGTCATTGATTATAGCAATACCATATTTGTCAATGGCAAAAGCACACCTGGAGGAATGACATTTCCTCTATTTGGAAAAAATAAGATAATATAAAGGAAATTAACAGCAGAGGAAGAAATTATAGAGGTGGAGGTTCAGTGTTAATGAAGATGTTAAAAGCAGTATCCAATTTCAAAGGTCAGGCATTGCCCCACCTAGTTCAGCAACACATAGGTGCCGGCAATCTGCGAACCAGTGAAATCTTCTTGGATAGAATATTTAGGCACAAGCTGGACTTTATTTGTATTGTAAATGAGCAACGCAAAATTACCTATCTAAGTCCATCTGTGAAGAGTCTTCTAGGGTATTCTGCAGAACAGATTAGGACGCATGCTGGTATTGGGATATACTTAGTACATCCAGATGATTGCAAAATGGTACTAAGCTTGATGGACTCACTGCTGTCGGCTGATGGTTTTGGACAGTTGGAATGCAGAATCCGGCACCAGCAGAACTTTTATATTAGGATGAAAGTCATCGGCCATTCCTTAACCAAAGCTGTAAACGGCAGCCGGGAAGTGATTTTGGCCTGCTATGTTTTAGAACGCAGGAGAATTGCCCAGGAAATAGAGGAAAGAGCCGAATATCTGAACACCCTGATTGATACCATGAGTCAGCTATTATTTACCTATGACAGCAAACTCCGCATTACGTTTATGAATAAGCGCTGTAGCGATTACCTGGGATATGATCCCGATATAACAATGGGTAAATGTATATGGGAACTCTTTCCGGAAAAGCACCAGTCTGGAGTATTCACCGAGGCCTTAAACTGTCTTATTAAAGGTAATTCCGGCCAATATGAAACCATCATGAAACGCAAAGATGGCTCATGGCTGCCAGTTAGGCTGCTCAGTTTCCCCATCATTAAAAATGGTATAATCATTGGTGGATTGGTCGTGTGTGAAGATATTACCGAGCAATTTAAAATACAGCAGGAAATGGCGCGCCTGGCACAATTACATATGGTGGGAGAGATAGCTGCCGGCATTGGACATGAAATACGTAATCCTATGACTACGGTACAGGGTTTTTTGCAGATGCTCAGCCAGAATGAAGAATTGAGCAAGTATCATAACTATTTTCAACTTATGCTGGAAGAATTGGAGCGGGCTAATGGAATTATCAACGAATTTTTGTCTTTGGCCAGAAATAAGGTGGTCAATTACCAGCGAATAAACCTAAACCATGTACTGAACAGCATGTATCCTCTCCTGCAAGCTAATGCTGTTATTGATGACAAACAGGTTTGCTTTATTCCAGGAATCATCGAAGATTTATTACTGGATGAAAAAGAGATCCGCCAGTTAATATTAAATCTGGTCTGTAATGGGCTGGAGGCAATGCCAGCTGGGGGAAAGGTTACTATAACTACCGAACAACTGAATGACAAGGTCCGGCTGTCAATACAAGATGAAGGTTCCGGAATTGATCCGTCTATACTGGATAAAATCGGTACTCCCTTCTTTACCACCAAGGATAAGGGAACCGGCTTGGGGTTGGCAGTGTGTTTCAGAATAATTGCCCGTCACAAGGCCACGGTAGATATACAGACCGGCCCACAGGGGACCACTTTCTGTATTGATTTCAAGGTGAATAGAAATTATCACCTGAAGACAGGCTACGATGAATGAAAACATGAACCTGTCATCGGCCGTTCCGGCACTCCCGATGTTCGCTATCGCTCACGACTAATGTTGCGAGGAGCGCAGCGACGTGGCGATCTGTTAACTCGAACCGTAAACCAACATAGAGATTGCCACGCCCCCTGCGGGGGCTCGCAATGACACATTAGGAAGTCATTTTAACGGTAAAGACTATTAAAGCACCGGTGGCTAATCTTTTTAGGAAGATTGTTCCATTGCCGCAGGCTGATTTTTGTGGATGTATCTAGCCACATGCTGTTCACATAATAAATAACAAAGAAGGGATTCTGCACCCTGATTAAGATTTACTCCTTCTGGAGTTAAAGCATCAAAGCACCCCCCGGTGTTCCTGTCATACAATGATAATCCATGAACATTGTCCCCATGGTACCAGCGGTGGGCTCTGCGTGCCAAATCCAAATAATGCTGCTCCCCTATGATCTGATAGCCTTCCAAGCAGGCAAAAGCGATGGAGGCAGCGTCTACAGGCTGCTGATCAAAACGGGCCACTTTTTTACCCCGTACATACCAACCCTGATTGCCAATAATACTTAAGTAACCGGACTTAAACAGGATATCACACAAGAAGTTCAGAGTATCGTGGGCGGTCGTCAAGGCACTTTTGTCACCAGTTCTGGCATACACACATAACAGCGACTGAGGCAATATGCCGTTACTGTAAGTAATAATGTTTTCAAACCAGTGCCAGCCTTTTTTACGATTTTGCTTGTACAAGTTCAACAAAAAGGAGCTCAAATGCTTAATTTGGTGGAGATGATCCCGGGATAGGGGCTTTTTCACCTTGCATAGTGCAGTTAAAGTATAGGCAACAGCCCGGGGAGATCGAAAGCGCATAGTGCGCGGCAAGTGCCGGTTAAACATGGAGCGACACAAGCTCTGCACATCAGGCCAGGGACTGGACATGCCTATAGCACATGCCAGAAGCGCCCGCCCTACGCTATCCTCAGAGTCCAGCGCCCGGATATCATGGCCCAGGGCTTGCAGGTTGCTCCAGGTGCCGTCATAGCGCTGGGCTTGGCTGAGCCAGGAGGCGTAGGTGAAAGCAAGATGGTGACCATTTTCCATATGCGCAGCTACAATTAAGGCGCGGGCGTTATCATCCAGGGTATAACCACTGCCGGGATCTGGGTCAGATAGTCTGGAAAACTGCACAATGCCATTGGAATCTGTCAGGCGATACAAATGGCGGTAATCAAGCATAATGGATCTTTTTCCCTTCTGTTTTATGACTGTACTTGGCTACTTGATTTAAGACTTGACTGTAGCGCCGGCCTACCTGGGTCCAACTCATGGTATGTCCTAGCTGGCCAGCTTTATTCTGCAGCCGGTTTTTCAAATCTGGGTCAGCCAGAATCGATTTGATTAGCCGGGCTAATTCGTGGTAATCGGGCTGAGAGGCCAAAAGGCCACGTCCCTCAGCCAGCAGCTCTATTGCATGGGCATAAGGGGTGGAGACAATAGCTCGTCCGGAACCAACTGCAAAAGTCAGGGTGCCTGATACAGCTTGATCCAAATTAGGGTAGGGACTTAAATAAATGTCGGTAAGATATAGATAGTCTCCTAGTTCTTCATCGCTTAGAAAGCGGTTAACGAATTTCACATTGTTGGTAATGTCTAAATCCAGCACCAACTGTTCCAGCATCTGGCGATATTTTTCCCCTTCGCTTTTCTGCAGCATGGGGTGGGTTTGGCCCAATATAAGGTAGGTACAGTTAGGGTATTCCTTCAGTACCTCAGCAACTGCCCGTATACCTAGTTCCAATCCTTTGCCAGGTCCTATCAGACCAAAGGTGGAAATAACATTTTGACCCTGCAGCCTATATCGCCTTTTCAAAGCACTAGGGGATTTGGGAGTAAAGTCTGGCACCCCATGGCTGATAGGATTAATTTTGGAGGATGGAACCTGGTAGATGCGGCGCAAAAGATCAGCAGAGTTCTCAGTCATGCACACTACCGCGGAAGCCTGTTGCGTCAGATCCACCAGTATTTTATAGCGAAGGTCTTCCGGGTTAGGAAGTACGGTATGGGTGACTACAACAAAGGGTTTATGCAAGGCATTGCAAAAATCCAGCAGGTAACTGCCGCTGGGTCCTCCGTATATGCCATACTCATGCTGAATAATCACCAGATTTATGGCACTATGGTTATTAATTAGCGAAGCAGCCCGCAGGTAATCCTGTTTTTGGTGCTGGCCGATTTCAGTTATTACCTCAGAGGTATATTGGTATTCGTACTCGTGATCAGATACTGCTGCAACTAAAACAGTGTGCCCGGCTTTCATAAGGCTGCGGCGCAAATCTTGAGAAAAAGTAGCTATTCCACACTGTTTGGGTGGATAAGTACCTAGATTTATTATAGTCATTAATTTCCTCCTTGAACTTAAGCAGACTTTCCAAATATTCTAGACTTGTTTGGATAACTTTATACCTTGATCAATTCTTCCTCTACCAAGGGGAGACCAATCTCAGCCAGATAGGAAAACAATTCTGACTTAATCTCCTCCAAAGTCTGCGGGGTATTGCCTTCACAACGCACGATTAATTCCGGACCGGTATTAGAGGCCCGAACCAAACCCCAACCCTGAGGGAAGAGAATGCGGGCCCCGTCAACTTTGATTATTTCATAAAGGGGTTCAAAATGCTTAATAACCTGTTCAACTTGCTGGAATTTACCAGCATCGCTGCTGGGAATTCGAATTTCCGGAGTTGAATAATAACGGGGAACATCTTCTAAGAGTTCAATCAGGCTCTTTTCCTGGTGGGACAGTAAAGATAACAGCCGGGCGGCTGCGTAAATGGCATCGTCATATCCGTAGTATTCGTCGGCAAAGAACATATGCCCGGACATTTCGCCGGTAAAAATAGCACCAATCTCTCTCATTTTGGCTTTTATCAGTGAATGACCGGTTTTGTACAGAACCGGTTTTCCGCCCAAACGTTTAATTTCATCGATAAGACTCTGGGAACATTTTACTTCGACTATGGCTGGAGTACCTGGATAACGGGGCAGCAACTGACGCCAGAAAAGGATCATGAGCATATCTCCCCAGATCATGTTGCCGTTGGAATCCACTACTCCCAGACGGTCACCATCACCATCAAAACCTATTCCCAAATCAGCCTGAGAACTTACAACCATATCCACCAAATCGGTCATATTGTTGGGATTGACAGGGTCCGGGTGATGATGCGGGTAATCAGGATCAGATTCACAGTATAGTTCCAGAACCTCACAACCCAGGTCCCGTAATATCTGGGGAGCAAAAAGAGAGGCTGTGCCATTGCCGCAATCGACTACCACCTTTATAGTGCGTGGACCCATGCTGATTTTTCCCAGAATCATATCATGATAAGCCTGCTTGATATCGCAGGATATAAGAGAACCCCCTGCTCCATGCAGAAATGACCCGGCTTTGGCCATGCGTTTTACTTCCTGAATCTGTTCGCCGTAAATAGTTGATTCACCCAGCAGTAATTTGAACCCGTTATATTCAGAAGGATTGTGGCTGGCAGTAATCATTAAGCCCGCCGGAATGTTAAGGTGGTGAGAGGCAAAATAGAAAACAGGTGTTATTACCATACCCAGGTCTATTACCTTTAAGCCGCTTTCCATTAAAGCCCGGGCCGCTATATCACGGAAATGAGGCGAAGAATGACGATTATCGTGTCCCAGCAGGATTTCAGTTTGACCATGATTATATGCGTAGGCAGCAAAAGCCCGGCTGATTCGATCTACCTGTTCATCCCCCAAATCTTGACCGACTATCCCCCGTATATCATACTGGCGAAAAATATTGCTCATCATAAATCCTCCAATTTATTTTTATAGAAGGTCGTGACGGTCCAGCTGGTGTAAAGTGTCCACTACAGTGCGCACTTCCTGGGATCGATTACGATCGGCAACAAAGATTACATCATCGGTTTCTACCACCAGCAGGCGATCCACTCCGAATAGAACTATGGACTTGTCACACTGCTTAATTACGCAATTGCGGCTATCTAGAGGAATAACGTCATTACCGCAGACAACGTTATTGTCTTTATCCACTTCATACAACTCTTCCAGCGCATTCCAACTGCCCAAGTCACACCAGCCAAAATCAGCCGGTACAACCGCCATGCGGTCAGACTTTTCAGCAATACCATAATCCAGGCTGATTTCCGGCAGGTCAGCATAAGAGGATATATACCCATCCAGTCCCTTAATTATGTTGTCGTAAATCTCCGGCAGGTGACGGGCGAATTCTTCCAGCAGGGTGCTGCCCTTGGCTATATAAATCCCGGCATTCCACATATGTGAGCCACTATTGAGGTAGGTTTTGGCAATGTTAAGATCAGGTTTTTCACAGAAGGAATTTACCTGATAGACATTATCCAGGGAAGCAATCTCCCATTTGGTTTTTTCAATATATCCATATCCAGTTTCAGGACGGCTAGGGTTGATGCCGATAGTGGCCACACAGCCCTGCTGAGCGGCTTTAACAGCCCGGTGTACGCTTTCCTCAAATGCCTGATTGTCCAGAATGTGGTGGTCAGCGGGGAAAATGCCCAGAACTTCATCGTAAGCTTCATGTAGACATTGAGCCAGAGCCATACCTACTGCGGGGGCAGTATTTTTTCCCACTGGTTCGCTGAGTATATGGATGCGGTCCCCATCTGGTCGTTGTTGAACCAGTGAATATATGAGAGGTTTGAGATCATCGCTGGTAATAATTATTATTCGGCGTGACCCCAGATTCAGCAGCCGGTCAATGGTATGGTCCAGCATGGAGCGGTTGTCAACAAATTTGCATAATTGCTTGGGGCGGGATGGCCTGCTTTCCGGCCAGAGGCGCAGTCCCTTACCGCCCGCCAGAATTACTGATATCATAGGAAGCGTTACCTCCAAATTACTGACAAGTCATTGTATGCTTTTTTATCCGAGGTCTATGCCATTTATTTGACAGGCATTTCTTTCTAGTATGCCCCTGTAGCCGAACATCTATAACTTAATGACCGGAGCCCTGCCTGAGAGTGTGTCACTGGCCTTTAAGCCCAATGATAAACCGGTAATATTTGCCGCTCCTTGGGAAAAGCTAAGCCTGATCAGGTTCCAAACCAGGGAGGAAAGGCATAATATGCGTACCAGGGTTAATTTGTCCCGTTTTACAGAAAAAATGTCTGCCAAGGATGTGGTGGGCATAGCTGTGGGATCAGCTATATTAGCTCTCGGCATCCAGGCTGTTTTAGTACCAGCTCATTTACTGACCGGAGGAGTAACTGGTCTGGCGGTGATTCTGAACTTTATTACTCATCTGGACATAGCATTGTGGTATATAGGGTTAAATATCCCCATATTTATAGCTGGATACCGGTATATAAGCCGGCGCTTTATCATTTATAGTCTATTGGGAGTTATCTTTCAGAGCTTTTTTCTGGAACTTTTTAAGCATATGAATTTTGGAATTGATAATATACTGCTATCCACAGTATTTGGAGGCGTGCTGACCGGCATCGGTTCAGGATTTGTTTTACGGAGCAAAGGATCGGTAGGAGGCACGGATATTGTAGCCGTCATAGTCCGGCGTTTCTGGGGGTACAATTTTGGCCAGACTTTTTTGGTCACTAACCTTTCCATTCTTGCCTTGTTCCTTTTCACATCCAGTTTGGAACTTACTTTGTTTTCGGCTATCAGCATCTATATTAGCTCTCGTATGGTAGATTTGGTTGAAGCGGGCCCTTATGTTACTCGTACGGTATTTATCATTTCCAAAGAGTACGAAGAGATCACCCATGCCATAATTCATGCGTTACACCGGGGATGTACCTATCTATTGGGACAGGGAGCTTACACCGGCGAACACCGGCAGATCATTATGGTCACCGTGGGGAAAACCCAGCTGCCCCGCCTGAAAGAGATAGTATTTCAGATAGATCCGGAGGCTTTCATTACAATTAGTGAAACCATCGAGGTGTACGGGCAGGGCTTTCGTGACAGCCAAGCTGATTTCTGAATGTCCTGAATCACTACAGGGTAATTCGCATACTGGGGTCGTTTATACGCAGCAACAATCCTTAAGCTGCAACAGAAATGCTGTTAAGAGAGAGCGGTGTCCTATTCAGGGGGCATGATAGGAGCTAATATAAAATAACAGCCCCTGCCTAAACAGGGGCTGCAGACTGTCGAAAAGTCATTGTGTCAGATCGCCGCGTCGCTACGCTCCTCGCAACATTAGCCGTGAACGATAGTGAACATCGGTAGTGCCGGAACGGCCGATGACATACCAGAAGGCCATCATATGGGTCATTGCGAGGCACGAAGTGCCGTGGCAATCGTTTGACCAGCATGTTTGCTGAGCCGATGGGCTGAAAGAAGCCCTATCACCTAACCAGCGGGAAGATAACCCGAGGGCAAGGGCGTCACTGGTAACGGTGGGGTCTGAAGGAAGCCGTAGGGGG
>Ga0208297_1000541_pt1 | contig 69660 bp, 62 predicted proteins | sample LMS_cellobiose_e_FD_187367 | JGI IMG/M metagenome (GOLD analysis project Ga0208297, IMG submission 187367) | Rumen-fistulated moose microbial communities from Alaska, USA - LMS_cellobiose_enrichment (SPAdes) (version 2) | ecosystem: Host-associated > Mammals > Digestive system > Stomach > Rumen...
CCCTACCCCCACGCCCACCCCCACGCCGGTGCCCACGCCCACCCCTACGCCGGTGCCCACGCCCTTCACCCTGGTTTGGATGTCCGATACGCAAAACATCAGCCGGCATCAGCCGGAGGTGTTCAACGCCATGCGGGACTGGATCCTGGACAACCGGGAGAAGGAGAACATCCTCTTTGTGGCCCACACCGGGGATGTGGTGGACGGCTTCAGCCCCACCATGTTCGAGAACGCGGCCAATGCCCTGGTCCCCCTCTTCGAGACCCTGCCGGGCATGGTGGTCAGCGGCAACCACGACATTTCCAAGAGCGGCAGCCAATACTACTTCCTGCAGCAGCCCTATGCCCAGCTGGTTCAAAAGGAGGGCCAAACCTATCAGGACGGCGCCGCCGCCTATGTGACCTTCCACGCCTGCGACACCGATTTTCTGGTGTTCGGCCTGGGCTATGGGGTCTACTGCCCCGCCTGGGTGAACGAGATCATCGCCCAGCATCCGAACCATGTGGTGATCGTCATCATGCACAAGGGGCTTCAGGAGGACGGCCGCTTCTTCACGGAGGCCCGGGCCCTCTATCGGGAGGTGATGCCCCATTGCCCCACCTTCCGGCTCCTGCTGTGCGGGCACATGCGGGGGACCCTGACCCGGACCGATTGGTTCGACGACGATGGGGACGGCGTCCAGGAGCGCTCCGTCACCTCCATGATGTTCAACTATCAGGACGACCGGGTGGACGGTCTCGGCTTCATGCGTCTGCTGAGGTTCGACCCCCTGACCCGCAGCATTGAGGTCTGCACCTACTCCCCTTGGCTGGACCTTTGGCACTATGCCAAGGCCGAGGAGGGCGAGGACCACTTTATCCTGGAAAACGCCTGGTAAACCGAACCCGTTCCTTTCAAAAAGCGACACGCCCTATGGCCGTCAGCTGAAAGAGATGAGCCTATGGTATGGTATTCATGGAATTGCTTCATTTGGACGAGGATAGCAGATGATACGAAAACTATTCAAACAGATGCTGGTGCCCCAGATCCTCTCCGCCATGACGGTCATGCTCTGCATGCTGGTGGACAGCATGATGATCGGCCGCTTCCTGGGGGTGGATTCCATGACCGCTTACGGCCTTGCAACCCCGATGCTCCTGATCTTTGCCGCCTATGGGGCTATGCTTTCCGCGCCGCGCAGATCATGGTGCCGTTTCTGCAGATCTCCGGCAACCGGATGCGCCTGGCCCTGGCCGTGGTGCTGATGACCGTGGGCGACATTGCTTTTGACCTTTTGAACGTGTTCGTCTTCCACGGCGGGCGACTTGGGCATCTATCTGGTGAAGCAGACAATGGACGCCATAGCCTATGAATACAAGTTCAACCAAAACATTCTGACAATACAAAAAAGAGATGATCTAAAGGAGCCCATCATGAAGAAAACCATGACACTCGTTCTGGCTGCCCTGCTGATCCTGGGAGGCATGGCCTTCCCCGGGATGACCGCGGCGGAGGATGAATTCAAGACCCTGGGGGATGTCTTCCCCTATGTGCCCGACAGCGCACCCATCTTTGAAAATGTGTGCATCTGCGTCTTTGAGAAGGACGGTGTCTACTATCGAGTGGAGGCTGATGTGCCCAATGAGATCATCGAAAGGATCGACAACCTGGAGTGGGACGAGACCTATGATGATCAGGTCAGGGAGCTGCTGAAGGACCTGCCCATAAAGCGGGTCATGGATTTTTCGGCGTTTCTGCTCACCCAGGCCGACCTGGACGCCCTGGTGGGCAAGACCGGCCAGGAGCTGCTGGACATGGGCTTTGTGCCCATGGAGGAGTACGACTTTGGCGAGACCGAGACCAGGCTCGTTCTGGCAAAGGGCGTTTTTGACTATGAGGTATGTTTTGCTGAGGCCGTCGCGCCCCAGCGGGTCCCCAACCTGGCGGAGATTGTGGCGCCCCTGACCGTGAAGAGCGCCGCCTTCCTCGGGGAGCTGAACTATTACGCCTGGGAGCCGGAATTCGATCCCGAGGGCGGGCCCGTGTATGAGTACATCGCGCCGCCGTCCTTCCGGATTCCGGAAATTTCCGTGGAAGAGAGCCCTTTCAAGACCCTGGCCGATGTGCTCACTGCCGAAAAGGGTTCCTGGTCCTCCTCCACGACCGAGGACATGTTCATCATCGCCTTTGAGCTTAACGGCTCCTATTATCGGGTGGAGGCTGCTCTTCCCGAAGAGATCGGGGAGCAGTTGGAGGCCATTGACTTCTTCGACGAGGAGAAGGAGCAGAAGGAGCTGGCCCTGCTGGGAGCTCTGCCCGTCACCCGGGTGGGCGATCTGTCCGCATGCCGGCCCTCCCAGGAGGCGCTGGACGCCCTGGTGGGCAAGACCGGCCGAGAGCTCGTGGATATGGGCTTTGAGCAGGGCATGGGCTACAGCTTCTGGGATAAGGCGGAGTTCTATCTCATCAAGGACCTGTTTGAGTATCATGTATATTTCAACGAAAAGGTCCCTGAGATGGAGGACTATGACGCAGTGTTGGACGAAATATTGGCCTCCCTGACCGTGGAAAAGGCGGAGGTCTTCGGCCTGTCCGGCGTTTGCTCCGATCCCGATTTGATCTGGTAAGCCGGAGCCTGGCACCGTAGGCAGAAGAAAGCGAACAGTCTGCCCGATGCTGATCGCCGTACTGACGATCGGCATCGGCGGCTTTCTTATGATCCGGCCCGACAGCCGAAAATACGGAAGGAAAGGCAGAAAGGAAAACCTTTGAAAAACGAACCATCCCATGCTCAGCGCATCGCGCAAGGGGCGGCCATCGCTGCCCTGTATGTGGTGCTGACGGTGATTTTTTCCCCCATCTCCTTTGGGGAGATGCAGGTGCGCATCTCGGAGGCGCTGACGATCCTGCCCATGTTCACACCTGCGGCCATACCGGGGCTGTTCGTGGGCTGCCTGCTGGGCAATCTTCTGGGCGGCGCCATCCCCTTGGATGTGGCCTTCGGGAGTCTGGCCACCCTGCTCGGCGCAGCGGGCGGATATCTGCTGCGGAAAAACCGGTGGCTGGTGCCCCTGCCCACGGTGGCGGCCAACGGGCTCATCGTACCCTTTGTGCTGCGGTATGGCTATGGCGTGGCCCTGCCCATCCCCCTGATGGCGGTCTATGTGGCCCTGGGGGAGATCGTCAGCTGCTATGGGCTGGGAGAGCTGCTGTGCTCCGTGCTCCTGCGCCACAGGCACATTTTTGCGTCTGGAAACGCAAAGAAGTAAGGGGAGCGCATCGACGGCTTTGAGGAGCCGGTGGCTTTGTTGACACGGGAGGCGGACCGGGCTTTGAAGGCTGTCAGCAATGAGATGATCGTCCAAGGATATCGCCTCAAGGTGTTCGACGCCTACCGGCCTGTGGCGGCGGTGAAGCAGTTTATCCTGTGTAGCATCGAGGATACGGATGTGCGCATGAAGCCCTATTTCTACCTGATTCATGCGGTGGGCCTTGCCGGAAGTGCCGTGGAGTTCCGCCGCCAGGCAGATATTTTTGCCCTTGCTCCCGTCACGGGAGACATCGCATGCGAACGTATCCGGCCTAACGCGGAGCACCCCCCCTTCTCCATCTCCAAAAATTCCGCAGAATACCGTGCTCCTGCTGTTCTGCCGGAGCGGCGATCTCAGACTCGGTTTGTTCAATCCTTTATTTTTCCGCAGAAAGATCCTCTCGCAGCTGCTTTTTAGTGGCGGTTTGTAAATCCCCCTTCACAGGCTGCCGCACATGCTGCTGGATTTGATATGTTTAGAGCCGCGCATTCTTCCTTTGCCGGTTGCGTGTGCGCGTCCATATCGTGCCCTCCGTTGCTCGGCGAAACGAGTCTCCTTCGCCGCTGCATAGGCTTTTTGATAAACCGAAACGGAGCCGGAACGTTTTTCCGTTCCGGCTCCCTATTTATGATCGTTTATTGACGAACCCGGGTGAGGGCGAAATCGCTGATCCAGGACAGGGCGGCCAGCAGCAGCATGGCCGGGGTCCACTTGTCGATGAGCACCATGGGCAGGGACATGTCCTCCGTCAGCAGGAAGAGGGTCACGCTCCCGGCGGCAAGGATGGTCTCCAGCACCACGGCGATCCAGAAGCGAATCCGGAAGCCCTTCACATTGAACGGTAACTCCGGCAGCTCCCCGTTGAGCCGGCTCATTTGCTTGGCCCGGCCAAACTTGGCCTTGAGATGGGCCAGAGGCACCATCATATACACGGTGTAAATCAAAAGCAGCAGATTCACGATGGCCCAGGCCTTTTCCCCGTGGATGCTGCCCGTGGGTCTGAACCGCTCGATGACGGCGGCCAAGGGGGTCTCAGGCTCCTCGATCACCTCCGGCTCAGGCTCCGGGGTGGGCTTCGGCGCGGGGGGCGCCTTTGTGATGGTCAGGGTGCCGGACACAAAGGTCACGACATAGTTTCCCTGCTCCCGTTCGCCCTCGGCGAACAGCTCATAGTCGCCCGCTTCCTCCCCCGCCTCCCGGCGGAAGGTATAGTCCACGGTGTCCCCGTCGATGAGGCCGTTGATCTGGGCCGTGAATTCGGGATCTTTCTCGCCGGCCACCTTGTTGGCGGCGTTGGCGGCAACGGTCACGGGCCGCGGCCGGATTATCAGCTTCACCTCCTGCATGACGGGCTCAATGTCCGGAACGGTGATGCGCACCTGTATATCCAACTGGCCCACATCCCGCATGCCGGGGACCTCCCTGGTCCAGGTCTGCCCGCCGTCGGTGCTGTATTCCACCAGGGCGTCATCCTGATACACGGTGACCGGGGCCGAATGAATCTGTCCGTCATACACAAAGCTGGTCTGTCCAATGCTCACCACCGGCGCATGGGGGGTCTTGTCGGCCGCCAAAACGGTGTAATCCGCAGAAAGATAGGTGACGGTATAGTTGCCCTGGATCCGGTCGCCCTCGACGACCACCGCTCCCGGGTACACGCCTGCCGCCTCGCCGACGCCCACCAGGCGCAGGGTATAGCTCAGGCTGTCTCCGGCCAGCACGCCCTCCGCTTGGGCCGTCAGGGTGGGCTCCGCCTTTCCCTGCTGCCAGATGGCGGCATTGGCCCGCACGGTGACCTCGGCAGGATCCACCCGCAGCACCGTCTCCGCCGTGACCGTGGCATATCTGTCGTGAATGGCCCGGGCCATGACCGACACCGTGCCCACATTGCGGATGGAGGGAGCGACCCGGCTCCAGGTGACGCCGCCGTCGATGGAATACTCCACCCTTGCGTCGCTCATGTTCACGGAAACGCCGGGCACATGGGCCCGTCCGTCATAGACGCCCCGATAGCCCGTCAGCGTCAGCCGCATCGGGTTCTCCGTCTCGTCCTGCCGAGGCAGGGCGCTCATATCCCGGGGAGTCATGGTGGCATAGACCACCAGGCGGCCGTTGGTCTCGGCGGTGGCGCAGGTGGACATGGCCAAAATCTGCCGTGCGCCCCGGGCCGCGGCCATATCCTTCACCACCGCGTGCTCGTCGATATAGGCAAGCAGGGTGGCCAGGTCCGTTTCGTGGCTGTGATACACGATGCTCTCATAGGCGTCCGTGCTCACGGTGGCGAAGATGTTCAGATCGTAAACCGTGGTGCTGGACACCAGCAGCCCCTTGCGATGGCCGCTGAAATACCCGGCGTCGGCAAACCTGTCCAAGGCGCCGAACATGGCGCCGTTGTCCATATGGTGGCCATAGACCAGGTTGTAGGCGTCCGTAAAGCCCCGGCTGTTCTTGGCGGCCAGATAGATGGCGCCGGTGAGGCTGGAATTCTTGTAGACATCGTGGTTGGCGTAAAACTGGTTGTCCGATCCCTGCATCACGGGATAGTCGATGTTGGTGTCATAGACCGTGAGCCAGGCCCGATAGTCCCGGTTGATGCTGGTGAGGGTGTCACCCCCGGACAGGGGCACCGCCCCGTTGTCGATGATCTCCGGCCGATACTGCAGCAGCTCATAGGAGGAACTGAAGGCCCGGTTTTGGGTATAGAAGGTGTCATAGAGCACATAGCCCGAATAGAGGATCAGCACCGCCGCCAGCAGCCCGGTGAACAGGGACAGCACGCTCTCCCCCATCCGCCGCACGTGATCCAGCACCGCCTCCACATGGCTCTGCCGGGCCGCCGCCCGGGCAGGGGGCTGCTCCAGGGCGTCCGGCCTGCTTCTTCTGTTGATTGCCATATCCGCGCCCTCCTTACAGCTTGTTCCGGCGCATGATCGTGATGACCGTGCCCAGGATGTCGCTTTGGTCCACGGGCCCGAAATAGCGGCTGTCCGCGCCGCCCTCCCGGTGGTCCGCCAGGACGAAGCACTGTCCCTCCCCCAGCGTCAGGGGATAGGCGGTGTAGTCCTCATAGGGCTGGGTCTTGGAGTAGATGTTGCTCTCCAGCAGGGTGTTGCCGTTGACGACGAGCCGGCCGTCCCGGATCTCCACCGTGTCCCCGGCCACCGCCACCACCCGCAGGATGAACAGTGCCTTGCCGTCGGTCCGATCGGAGGTCACGGTGTCGTCGGGAGTGGTCTTTTCCAAAACGATCACATCCTGAGCCTTCACATCCCTGTCCAGCCGATAGAAGAGGACCATATCCCCCGCCTTCACATGGGGTTCCATATCCCCGGAGGGCATCCGGGTCAGGCCCACGATCTGGAAAAACAGCACCCAGACCACGATCCCCAGCAGCAGCAGCCGCAGCATCAGCATCTGATAGGCCTTCACGGACCGATTCATCTTCTTCATCGTTTTCGTATCATTCTCCCGGGCCTGTCCCTCGGGGGAGATTTCCTCCGCCGGGGCGGCGGTGGTGTTCAGCTCTTCCATGGTTCCTTCGCTTTCCTGTTTCTATAGTGTGTGCCCTTTGGGCCGTTTGTCTCTGCCTCCCAAAAAAGCGGGGTACAGACAAAGAGCCTTGAGGGGGAGGGGACGACGCTTGTCCCCTCCCTCATGCTTGCCTTTCCTGCCGGCTCCTGCCGGCGGTGGATAAAGACCCTTGGCTTTAGGCCTCCTCGGCCTCCTTGCGGCGCTTGCCGATGAGCAGCATCATGCAGCCGGCAGCCAGGATCATCACGAACGGGGCCACCCGCAGGGCCACGCCGGTAGCGGAGATGTCGTCCAGTTTGTTGGTAAAGGTGATTGCCTTAGCATCGGTCGCCGCAGCTTTGGCAGTCGCATTGAAGGTCTCAGCAACAGCCGCAGCATTCTCCATAGCGGCTGCCTTGCCGGCAGGAAGTGCCTGTTCAGCAGTCTTTGCTTCCCCACCATCCACTTTGATGGAAACCGCAGCAGATGCATCTTTAGCAGAAACCTGATACTCAGAAGAAGTATCGTTCGTCTCAGTATATTTTACCGTGGCAAAGGGGCTCAGGCCGAAGATGGTAGCAGTTTCGCTATCCTTCAGAGAAACAGAAGTGGCCAAAGTGGCAGGAATCTGCGCATCGGTTCCGGTCGGGGCAGCAATTTTACTGACAATGTAGCCAAGGCTGTTGTTAGTGACATCCAGGTTGAAGGGGAACTCATGGTCAGTGTCGCCCATGGTGCCAGCCACTTTCTTGGTCAGGGTCACATTGTAGGTGTAGTAGAAATCATTATTCGTTTCAACTTTGGTAGAAGCATCGAGCTTGTCTCCAGAATAAGTAACGGAATCAAAGCCGCTCTCCTTCTCCGTGGAAGGATCGATAGTCTCTTTGTTCTCTTTGGTCAACACATAACCCTTGACAATAAGAACATGATCTGCAGAAGTAGGATCTGCATCTTTCCAACCAATATATACATCCAGGAAGTAATCTGTTGCCACAGTGCCAACACGAACGATACCAGCAGCTGCGCGAGCAGCGGCATTGTCATTCTCAGAAATCTTGTAACGATAGACGCCAGGAGAAGTAAAGTTGTCGGTAGTCACTTGAAGGGTGACCGTGTCAGTGACAACTTCTTGACCCTGAGCGTTCATAGCCACTTTGTTTGTTGCAATTGCCGCAGTGTTATCGGTGAACGTAACCGTACCCGTTACACCTTCCTTGATATCAACCGTCACATTATTATCCGTCACAGTCGCATTCGCTGTAGGCGCAACAGGAGTTACGTTGTAGGTATAGGTAATTGCAGGATAGGCAACCTCAATTCCAGCCACGCCGTTATCCACGACAACAGCTTTCTTGATAACGAGGGTATTCTCATTGGATATGACGGGGCCATCATTGGAGAGTGTCGCATCCGCCGCCAATGCGACGCTGCTGATGCCCAGGACCATGACCAGGGCCAGGGCAAGGGCCAGAATTTTCTTGATGTTCTTCATGTTTGTTTTCCTTTCTGTTTTCTATATGTTTCCCGAACCTTCGGGGGTTTTCCTGTGGAGTGCTCTCCCCTGCGGCCGCAGGGGTCAACCGTTCCCTTTCCTGCCTCCCCTGCACAGGGGGGACATGGGATGCCGTTCAGCCAAGGACGCGCGGATACATGCGCGGGTCGTGATGCCTTGGTTCAGCCAGGCGGATCACCTCCCGGACCGGGGTCGCCCCGGGCATGACGCCCGGCACGGCCGGGAGGACCGACCGAGCGGGCGGGTGACACACGCGGATCGCCGCGGGCATGGGCCCTTTGGCTCCGCAACCTGCTCACCGTCAATCCGCATCACCCCCCTTCCCCGGGAGGCGGCGGCGTTTGCCCCGCTCCGCTCCGAAGGCCAGCAGGGCCAGGAGCAGACCCGTGATCAAAAGCGTTTCAAAGGGCGTTCCATTCAGCTCCACCCCCGTGGCGCTGATGTCCTCCCTGTCGTTGACAAAGGCCAGCGTGCCGTCGGCGGAAAGGGTGAACGCTCTGCTCAGCCCCGCCGCCGGCGTCTCGCCGTTTAGGCTGACCGTGGTGGTATAGCCATAGTTCTGTCCCTCGGTCACGGTCACGGCGCTTTCAGCCGGCAGGGTGATCTCTATTTGCTCCCCATGCTTCAGGGTGAAGGTGTTGCTGCTCGAAGTCAGGTTCCCCGTCGATGTGGTGCTGTCCGCATTGGTCTTGGTATAGGCGTAGTCCGTGCCGCTCTCCAGCCCGGCCACCGTATAGTCAAAGGCCTCCTCCGTGTCCCCCATGGGCCCGCTGACGGTGTTGGTGACGGTGAGCTTCACCTCGGTCACCTCCTCGTACCGAGCATAGAGGGTCAAGGTGCCGTTGATCATGCCGGCCATCTCCCGGAACATGGGGATGGTGTCCTCGGAAGCATAGGATGTTCCGTTGCCATCCGCTCTGGTATTCCAGCCGGTGAAGACATAGTGGACATTGCCCTGGGGCTCCTTGGTGGGATCCAGATCGTTCCGGACCGTGTAGTTATGGTTCTTTTCCGTAGCGGTAAAATCGACGGTTGCCGCAGCCGTCGGGCTGGAAACGCCGTCTGAGAAGGTCCCGCCGTTGGCATCGTAGGCCACCTTGGGCTCCAGATCGTTATACAGCTCAAAGTCGCCATGGGACACCGCCATATCCAGCGTTCGGTTCTGATCCGATGGACTATTCGTTTTCGCGGCGGTGATCCTATAGTCGCTTCCCACGGACAGCGTCCAGAACCCACCGGGGCACACCGTGTCGCTGCCGGTTTCGGTTTGCCGCAGAATATAGTTGCTTTCCGGCTTGAACGCCACGGCATAGCTGCCCTCGGCATCGCTGTCCTCCGGCCCCCAAGGCAAGGTGATCCTGCCGCTGGCATCACCGGTGAAGTTCCAAGTCTTGTCTCCCCGCGTCAGGGTGAATTTCGCATTCGGAATCAGCGTGCCGGAAGTATTCTCCTTTTTCACGGCGATGGAAACATTTCTCTTCACCAGGTTGCTGCCCGCCGGGATTTGGTTGACCTCCGTGTCCCCATCCTTCACCTTCAAATCCCCGTTGGTGGGCATTCCGCCGGAATAGACTTTGTCATCATCCATCTGCACCGTGAAGGTAGAGGTGTACAGTTTCCCGGCCGTCAGGCCATTCCCGCCCAATGCCCATTCAGCTTGTCCCGCGCTGGGGACCAGCGTCCCGTTTCCGGCTTCGGTCCCATTGGTGGGCGTCTTTCCTGCCAAAGGCGCGGACAGCGCATCCGTCACCTTCAAATCTTCAGAAAGATAGTAGCCGATGGCGTCCTTGACGATGGAGCTGAAAACGCCCATGAATTCTGCCGGATCGTTTGCCTCGTATGCGCCGGAATTCACCCAGCCATCGTTTGCCGTCGCGTAGGTTACCCGTCCGGAATTAAAGACAACAAATCCATAGACTTTGCAGTTCAAATCGCGCAGTGCCTTGCGCTCCGCATCCGTTGATCCAGCGTGTGAAACGAAATCGGACATGTAGATTACCACCGGTCTTCGGCTGGCAGCCATAGACTGGTTCGCCAATGCGACCAATGCGTTGCAGGCGTTTCCATGGTCCGTTCCCTCGTTGGCATGGGCATAGGCGTCCGAGCTGACAAACCATGCGTCGATGGCGCTTTTGGTGCTCATAAAGCCGCTCTTCGTCGCCGTATCCCCCCAGGGTACAAAAGCAACATTGTTTCGATACCCGCTTCCGTTTTTTGAAACGAGCTCATAAGCGGTCTTTTGTAGCAGTGCCATCATCCACATGACGCGGGGGGCTGTTACGCCGTTTGCTGTTGCATCGTTTGTGCACATTGTGCCCGACTGGTCTATGCCAAATATGAAGTCCAACGGCTCGTCCTGGGTCATCAGCTGAAGATATTTCAGCGTGTATGTGATGGAATCTGTATCGGGATCGTATTCCGCTTTTTTCCAAATGTTCTTGCTCCCGGGGGCATTGCTGTTGCTGTCTCCAGCAACAAAGCCATCGACCGCCTCCAGAACAGTCTGTGTAAACGATGACACGATATCCGGCAGTCCGATCATCGCTCCATTGGCCATTTTTTCCAGCATAGCGTCGTCAAACAGAAGATTTTTGTTCCTCAATGTTGCCGTTGTCCCAAAGTAGGTCAAGTCAACGACGCCATACCAGTCGCTGCCATATGGGACATCACTCACAATAACCGGAATGCCGGACCAGTTAGAGCGATTTTCTGTATCATATCCAGTCACCTTCATGGATATGCCGGCTGTTACCACCTGATAGACCAAACCTTTATAATAAAAGTTATTGCCTGATTTTGTTGCACTCTCCCCTGTGGTGTTCGGCTTTTTCCAGTAAACGCCAGTTCCACTAATGGCAACTGTCATCTGCTCATCTTTATCGTTGATAAACTTGTCTGCCCCTTTCGAGCTTGTCGCGTTTTCTAATACAGCGAACTGCACACCATTGCCGCTGTTGGTGGAAAAAACTCCAACAGTTCCCTTTAATTCTGAATTGGTCGGGATCTGCAGCACATTTGTGCCCTTCACGCTCAGGTTGGCAGCATTATCTGCAGCAGTGTTGCCCGTGATGGAGGTGTTGCCGGATACGGATACCTTAACATTGCCTGCACCGGTAACAGAACTTGCGTCCACGGCGCAAACGCCGGCTGTGGAAGCGGTGTGGCCGGTGACCGTCACATTGGTGAGGGTCATGGCGCCGGTGCCTTGCTTGATCAGCGAGCTGGTTGCGGACACGCTGGAAGAATCCGTCGCGCTCTTGGCGCCACTGATGGTGGAATTGGTGATGATTAACTGCCCGCTGCTGGCATTTACAATAGCCGAACCGGTAGAGTTCCCCCTATAGAGAGCGCTGTTCTCCTGAAGTGTGACATTGTTTGCACCACCATTGTAAAGCAATGCGCTTGAACCGCTGGTTGCCCCTGTAACCTTCGTCTTTGTGAGGGTTATCAAACCATTGGACATTCTGTGGATCAGGTTTCCTGTTGTGTTTCCTCCAATAATTGTAACACCTGCTTCGGAGGACACATCCAGGTTGTTTCCGAAGTAAACAGCGCCCGCATTCGTCTTTTCAAGAATGTGGCTATTGCAATCGGTACCAGCCGAGTGCGTGCCGTCAAGCGTCATGGAGCGGAAAGAGATCCAGCCGCTGCCACCATCCGTAACCAAATTGCCAGTCGAATAGCCTCGATGGATGGATCCACTGGAAATAATCGTGTTGCCAGTACCATTTTCTTTATAGAACAAAGGATTGCTACTATTGCCGCCGGTCAACTCCAATCCTGTAAAGGTCACTGCCCCATTTCCACTTTTGTGGATCAGAGAGCCGCAAGAGCTGTTCCCACCGCTGATCTTCAGACTATTAACCGCGAAGGCAGCCGTTCCAGAGTAGGAAATAAGGTTGCCAGAAACGCCATTATTTGCGGTAAGAGTATGACCGTTTCCGTTGATCGTAAAAGCGCCATTGCGGGTATAGCTCAAAGACCTCGTGATGGGTGCATCTTCCAGCACCTCAATAACAATCGCATTTGTTCCCGATGTAGGTATTTTACTGACAAGCTGGTCCCAATCAGCGCAATACTGAACACTCTGGTTACCGATTTTAATGGTAAATTGATCCCCCTGCGCATCCAGCACCACCATTTCAATGACTGTGCCGTCGGTCAAGGTGATGGTCAGAGTTTCCTCGCTGTCGAAGGGGGCAAGGCTGGTCAGGCGCCAGTCGTTCCCCTCACGGGCCACGGACACCAGGCCGGGGTTGGTGAAGGTCACATCCGCCACCTCGGACAGGGGCACGTTGATATGGAAATCCCCAAAGATTTCGGACAGGGTGATGGAACCGCCGCCTAAAATGGAGTGGCTGTAGCCGTTATAATAGAAGTCCACCGTATACCCCACGCCGAAGGGGGAGAGGGAATCCGTGGTGAAGGTATATTGGACGCCGGCATCCTGGGGGGTTTCGGTGACATCCATGAGCTGGGCGTCCTGCCCCAGGATATGGGCCACATAGGCGGAGGACACCTTGGCCTCCAGCTCGTCAGCCAGGGCGATGGACACCTCCACGGTGCTGTTGTCCGGCTCAAAGGTTTGGCTGCCGTCGGGGGAAACGATTTTGATATCGAAGAAGCGGGCGCTGTCCAGCGAGTCGCTGACGGCCGCCTCCATGGCGGCAAAGCCCTCCTCATAGGCCTCGGTCTCAGGCAGCATCTCCTCCACCTCCAGCCGGGCGTTCTCGGGGATGCCGGTGGTCTCGGGGGCATAGGTGACAGTGATGGTATAGGTGCGGCCGTCGCTGGCGGTGATGGTCTTGGTGAGGGTGGTGGTCAGCACATAGTCGGAGAAGCCCGCCGCATCGAAGGAAAGCAGGCCGCCCTCCAGCGTGAACTCCTCCACCCGCTGCCGGACGCCGTCCTCCCCCACGTGCCACAGCTGCAGGTGGGCGGGATCGGCCTGGGCCGCCTGAGGATTGTCGGAAAGGTCGATGGTCACATGGACGGGCTCTGCGGGCTCAAAGACGAGATCGCCGCCGGTGATGGTGATGTCATAGGCCGCCAAAGGCCCATAGGCCACCAGGGAGCCGTCCTCCTCCGTCTCGGTGAACTCGGCATAGGCCTGGGCCACATCCGCCTCCGTCACCCGGGCCTCCTTGGGCAGCATGCCGGAAAGGGTGACGGGGCCCACGGTGCGGCTCTGCTCCCGCAGGCCGGAATCCCGGACAACAGCGAAGGAGCCGGTGAGGGACGAAAGGTCGGTCACCAGCTGGCCAAGAACGCCGTTTTCCACGGTATACACATCCACGCTCTCCCACACGCCCAGGTCAAGGGCGTTGGTGAGCTTCAGCAACAGGCGCAGGAAGGCGTCGGTGCGGGTCACCCGATAGGCATGCAGCAGCTCCATCCCCTTTTCCAGGGACAGATCCATCTCCTCCGCTCGGGCGCCATAGCCAAAGAGATCCAGGCCGAAGTTTTCCATGGCCCAGGAGACCAGGCTGCTCAAGGGCCGGGCCGCCAGAGCATAGTTGGCCATCTGGCTGGCCTGGAAGGTGACGGTGTCCCCCGTCACGGACTCAACGGGCACGGGCTCCACGGTGCCGTCCTCGGCAACACGGGCCACCAGGATATCCATATCCTGCGCCGCCGCTTCCTCGATGCGGGGATCGGAGATGGACAGGGTGAGAGGCTCCTCCGGCTGGAAGGCCTCTCCGGCGGAGGCTGCCTTGGCGGGAGCCTTGGCCGGGGTCTTGGCTGCATTCTTCCGCACGGAGGCAGGCTGCTCCTCCTGGGCGGGACGATCCACCAAAATGGAGATGTCCAGGACCAGGAAAGCATCGAAATCGGCGGGAATGGTCCCCTCGTTCAGGGATACCTCCGCCCCCGCGGGCAGGACGCCCTCCATCCGCAGGGAGGTGTCACCCAGGCCGGCCGACAGGGTCTGCTTCTCCATGGTCTCCGCAGGCGCTTCCTCGGACTCGGCCTCCTGGCCGTCATCCTGAGGCGCGGCATCCTCCTGATCCGCCGCGGGCGCTTCCTCGGGCTCGGCCCCCTGGTCGTCATCCTGAGGCGCGGCATCCTCCTGATCCGCCGCGGGCGCTTTCTCGGGCTCGGCCCCCTGGTCGTCATCCTGAGGCGCGGCATCCTCCTGATCCGCAGACGAAGGATCTTTGCCCTCCTCGTTTTGGGAGGCGATCCCCGGGACACTTTCCTCTTCCGAGGAAGCCGATCCCTGCGAGGTTTCACCTTCGGTCGAAAGCTCGTCGCTGTCGCTCAGGATGGCGGGATCGTCGGGCGAGGATGCCGTCTCCGGCTCGGTCGTGATCTCCGGCTCGGTCGTGATCTCCGGCTCGGTCGTGATCTCCGGCTCGGTCGTAATTTCCGGCTCGGTCGTGATCTCCGGCTCGGCAATCGTCTCGGCCGTGGATTCAGCTGTGGGTTCAGTGGCCGGCCCGACAGCCGGTTCAGCAGCGGGCTCAACCTCGGCAGTCGCCTCGGGTTCGGATGCGGTTTCCGGCTCGGTCGTGATCTCCGGCTCGGCAGGGGTCTCAGCCTCAGGCGTGATTTCAGGCTCGGCTATATTCTCAGGCTCGGATGTCATCTCCGGCTCAGATGTATTCTCAGGCTCCGGCGCGGGCACGGAGGCCTGGAAGGTGAAAGCCATGTCGCTGCCTTCCAAAGCGGTGACGATCACCAGATAGGATCCCACGGTCAGCTCCAGCCGGCAAAGGGCCTCCTGCCAGTTTCCGTCCGCATCCTTGGTGCAGGTCAGCTCCGCCACCTTGTCGCCGCCCTCGCGGCTGATCTTCGCAGCGACGCCGCCCTGAAGGGCCAGGGCCAGGGTCTCCCGCTTCCCCACGATGAGGCGCAGGCGATACTCCCTCTTCTCCTCCGTCAGCCGGCCGGAGAAGCAGGCGTCCACGCGCAGCTCCTTGTCCACATCGGGCACAGCGGGGGATTCCTCCGGCTGGGGCTCGTCCGCCGGCGCAGCGGAGGGCTCGGACGCAGGCGCAAGTTCAGGTTCAGTTGTATTCTCGGGTTCAGAGGCGACTGTCGGCTCGGCTGCAGGCTTTTGTTCGGCATCCCCCTGGGGCACATCTTCGCTCTCCTCGGCCTGGGCGGTGATCCCCGGGACGCCTTCCTCTTCCGAGGAAGCCGATCCCTGCGAGGTTTCGCCTTCGTTCGAAAACCCGTTGCTGTCGCTCAGGACGACGGGATCGCCGGGTTCGGAGGTCTCCACCGATTGGGGTTCGGCCACAGGCCCGGTGGCTATGGCAGGAGCTTCCGGCTCGGCCTCGGGCGCGGCTTCGGGCTCAGTGGGGGCCGCCGGGGCGGGCTCGCCGCCGACGATCTCCGTTTCCGTCCCATGGGAAACATCGCCCCCTTCCTCCGCCAAAGCAGGGACAGGCAGCAGCGACACCACCATGATCAAACTCAGAAAAGCCGAAAGCAACCGTTTCATTTTTCTTCCTGCACCTTCTATCATCGACAAAGCGCCCGCCGCGGCACGAAAGGGTCAGAGCGATTCGCCTTGATTTTCGACATATTTTCACGTATTGCTTGTTTAGTATACTTCCGCTTGTCCATCAAATGTCCATCAAATCAACAACCTTTTTTCTATCTGAAAAATATTTTTTATCACATGGGCCGTCCTCCTCGCCAAAGCGGGAAGGACGGCCCATCGCCGTTGCTTTTATATGAAAGAAAAGAGGCCCTATTTTGACTGCGTCAGTTCCGCCTCGGTCAGGGCGGCCCAAGCGTACGCGCTCATGTATTCCCCCCGATATGCATTTTTCGTCGCCGCCTCCCCGGCCAGAAACCGATACAGATCGCAATCCAGCTTCTCGGGGCAGACGCGCAGATTTCCGCTCTGCATCTGGAGGATGTCCTCGACGCCGAATCTGCTCAGGGTGTCCCGAAGGCTGCGGATGATCACATCCAGATATTTCTGCTTGGAACGATCATAATTTCCTTCCTCCCACAGGGCGGAAAACACCTCCGCCCGGGTGACGGCGGCGCCCTGCCGGTCCACCAGATAGGCCAGCAGCTCCTTGGCCTTGGCCCGGGGGAACACCACCGGGGTCCCATCCACCAGAATGTCAAATTCGCCGAAGGTGCGCACCCGGACATGGGGCTCGGACCGGTCCTGGGCCACCCGGTCCAGGGCATAGGCCACCTCGGCCGCCAGCCGGTCCCGGCTCACGGGCTTGAGCAGATACCCGGAGGCATGGACCTCAAAGGCATCCACGGCGTACTGCCGATAGCCTGTGAGAAAGAGAATGGCCATGTTTGGGTTTTGGGCTCTGAGAAGCTTGGCCGTCTCGATGCCGGAGAGCCCGGCCATGTCCATATCCAGCAGCGCCACGTCCACCGGGTGATCCGCCGCATAGGCGACGGCCTTTCGGGGATCGGTGAAGCCCTGCACCTCCCCCAACCGGGGCAACTCCCGGCACATGGACACGATCAGCTCCATGATCAGGGGCTCGTCGTCCACGCAGATGGTCCTCATGCGGCTCTCCCTCCCTTCTCCCGCTCCTGTTTCGGAATGCGAATGGTGACCCTCGTGCCCTTCCCCGGCTGGCTTTCCACCTTCAGGGCGCCCTGGACCAGGTTCATCAGCCGCTCCCGGACCACCCTGATGCCCAGATGTGCCTCGCCATCCCGGCTCTCTTCCAGCATCTCAGGCTCAAAGCCCACCCCGTTGTCCCGGATCACGATCACATGGGCATTCGACTCCTGAAAGGTGGTGACCCAAACCGTGCCGTCCTCCCGGCCCCGGATGCCGTGGCGGATGGCGTTCTCCACCAGGGGCTGGACCGTGAGGGCGGGCAGGACAAAGCTCTCGTCCATGATGTTGAAGCGGACCTGAATGTTGGGAAAGCGGATCTGCTCGATCTGGGCATAGGTCCGGGTGTGCTCCAGCTCCACGGAAAGGGGGATGGGCGCCTGGGTGTTCAGGGAATCCAGATTCTGCCGCAGATAGGCGCCGAACTTCTCCGTGGTGGTGAAGGCCTTCTCCGGATCGATGCGGCACAGGGCCTGGATGGTGGACAGGGTGTTGTAGAGGAAATGGGGCTGGATCTGGCTCATCATCAACTCGATCTGCTGCTCCTCCCGCAGGGCCTTCTCGTGGGCGCGCAGGAAGCTTTGCGCCAGCCATACATAATAGAGGTTGCAGCCCGCCACCACCGCGTTGAGGGAGAGGTTCACCGGATAATCGATGATCTCCAGACGATGATCCAGAATATAGGCGCCGACGATAAAGAGCACGATGCCGATGGGGATGAGATTGAGCCGGCGGGTGCCGAAGCTCATCTCCAGGATGGACAGCCGCAGCAGATCCGCCAGCAGGAGCAGGCTGATGATCAGACAGAAGGTGGACAGGGGACCTCCCTGATAGTGGTTGGTTTCGTCGATCCAAAAGGCCAGATGGGTCGCGGGAGATATCAGATAGACCAGGGCGTTGACGCCCACCAGCGACCAGGCCAGGGGATGCCGTTCCCTCTCGCTGGCGATGCGCATAAACAGAACGGGGATCACGGGGCGCAGGACATAGCCAAAGACGCTGACAGCCGTTCGCAGCTGGATCCGCGGGACATCGTCGGTGCTCAGCCAATACTCCCACACTTCCTGGACGATCAGCAGCATCAGTATCACCAGGATCGCCCACATGGTCCTTCTGTGCTTGGGCTGGAGAAACCGGTCCATCGCCAAAGCAAAGCACAGCTCTCCCAGCCACAGGAACATAGGGAGCACCATCAGCAACGCTATGTATTCTGTCCTCATCTTGCCCTCTGTCGTCCTCTCTCCCGGAGAAAAAGGTCAGTATACTCCCTTTTACGGCAAAAGGCAAGCGCTCGGCGCGTCGAGAGACGGGCGCGGCAGCTCTCCCTCTATCCCTGGCAGTGGGCCTCGATGGCTGCCTGGGCGAAGGCTCCCGTGCCGGGACCGGCAGCGGCGTCGATGTTTTCCGTCATGGAGCCGCCCCCGCCATACATTTTGGCCAGACCCAGCAGGATCCGGTCGGAGCAGGTGTAGAAATGCTCCGTGATATAGCCCTGGAGCCTGTTCACACGGGCCTGGGCCTGGGCAGAGGCCGGGTCCTGGGCCCGGATGGCGCCGAATTCAAGGAAGATGTTCATCATCCCCTGGGCGATGGCGCCCTCCTGCTCCTTTGTCCGGCCCTTGGCTTTCTGCTCATATTCCTTCCATTCCGGCGTCTGTCCCCAGGAGGCTTTGGCCTCCCGGGCATATTCATCGATCTTCCTGGTGTCGAACGCTCTAAAATCCGTCAATGGTTTCACCCCCATGCCTTTTATTCCCTTGGCTAAATCGATCAGGTTGTCTAAATGCTCCTTCTGCAGCTCCAGCAGGTGGATCTGCTGGTCGAGAGCCTTGTTCCTGTCGAAGGCGGGGCTGTCCAATATGGCCCCGATGTCCTTCAGAGGGAACTGAAGCTCCCGAAACAGCAGGATGCTCTGAAGCCGGACCAGCGACCCCTCGTCATAGAGCCGATAGCCGGCCTCCGTCACCGCAGCGGGCTTCAGCAGGCCCAGCTTGTCATAGTGATGCAGGGCCCGAACGCTGACGCCGGTAAGCCGGCTGACCTCATGCACGGTCATCATCCTTCCTCGCCTCCCTTCGCAAACAGAATAAACCCTGACGCATGGTCAGGGTCAAGAGGGTTTTGAAATTTTTTTACAGCAGGCCGAACACCAGGCTGGTTACATAGGCCGCGGCGGTGGCGGCCAGGGCCACCTCCACCAGGGAGCGGCGTTTGAGGCCCAGGAGCAGGGCGGCCAAAAAGCCCACGACGGCGCTGACTGGCTCCCCCGTGGCGGTGAAGATGGCGGGGACGGTCATGGTCCCCAGCACCGCAAAGGGCATGTAATGAAGGACCCCCAGCAGAAACGGATCGGTGATCCTTTTGCGGAAGAAGGCCAGGGGCAGCACGCGGATGAGATAGGTGACGCCGGCCATGACCAGCAGATAGAGATAGAGCTTCATGCCTCCCCCTCCCCCGTCGGCACGGGCCTCAGCCGGGCGGCCACGCAGGCCCCGAAGACGGCGCTGAGGATGATGACAAACCCCTCGGAAAGAAACCCAAAGAGCGGCACATAGCGCAGGATCAGCCCCAGACCCACGGAGGCGCAGACGGCCAGGAGCACGCCCCGCTCCTCCAGGGCCCCCGGCACCAGGATGGCCATGAACATGCCATAGATGGCGATGCCCAGCGCGGCGGACAGGGCGGCGGGCAGCAGCGTTCCGGCGAAGGCGCCCAGGGCCGTGCCCAGCGTCCAGCCGATCCATGGCAGGCACCCCAGGCCCATCATATAGGGGAAGGTCAACAGACCCTTTCTGGTGGAGGACACAGCAAAGATCTCGTCGGTGATGAAGAAGGCGGCGGCCATCCGCTTCGGCAGGGAGAAGCCGGGGGAAAGCTTTTGGGTCAGGGTGACGCTCATCAGGGCGTACCTCAGATTGATGACCAGCTCCGTCAGCGCCAGCTCCACCAGCAGGCCCCCGGCCGCCATGACCGTGACCCCGGCCACCTGGCCCGCGGAGGTGAGATTGGTGCCTGAAAGAAGGACGAGCACCAGTCCCGGGATCCCCTGCTTCACCGCCCAAATGGCGAAGCCGAAGGACACGGACAGATACCCCAGCCCGATGGGCAGCCCATCCCGCAGGCCCTCCCTGTATCCGTATGCCTCCATGGTGCGCCTCCCGTGAAAATTAGGGACAGTATACGACAGCAAGGCGCGGATTGCAAGGGATCCCCGAAAAAAAAGGGAGCTTTTGCGGCCGCCGTATGGCGAACGGATCGGCGGCCCATCCTATGGGCGAGGTGATGAAAACAATGAAACTGACACAAAAGGAATCCATGCTGCTGCAGGATCTCAAGACTTCGGAGGAGATCTGCATCGAGAAGTACGGCCAGTATGCCCAGCGGGCGGAGGATCAGGCGCTGAAGGATCTGTTTTTGACCATCCGCGCCAAGGAGGAGGAACATTTGAACACCATCCACAGCCTGATGGAGGGCACGGTGCCCATGATGGCCGGCGGCCAGCAGAACCAGCAGGGCGGCCAGAGCCAGGGGAACAAGCCCGGGGACGGTCAGGCCACCAACCGGTCCAAGAGCAAGAGCGATGAGTACCTGTTGAAGGACGCTCTGGACACGGAGAAGCATGTTTCCGCGGTCTATGACACCTGCATCTTTGAGTTCACCGACGCCGGCGCCCGCCAGGCCCTGAACCACATCCAGAAGGAGGAGCAGGAGCACGGCCAGATGCTCTATGACTATATGGCCGCACATGGAATGAGCGCCTGACACGTTTCTATCCCCCCCACTCCCCTCCCCGGAGGGGACTGTTTTTTTCTCCGGGCGCCTTGGGCGCGCGCCCCGGGGCGAAGCCCAAAAAAATATTCTCTTCGTCTTTGTCCTTGTCTTTGTCTTTGTCCTTGTCCTTGTCCTTGTCCTTGTCTTTGTCCTTGTCTTTGTCTTTGTCTTGCTCCGATACGGAGGTTTTTTCTCCGTATCGGGGGGAATTGACAGCCGCCCCGTTTTCTCCCTATAATAAGCAAGAAACCTACGGAAAGGTGCGGACGAAGCATGGCAAGAGAAATCACGCGAGACGAGGCCTGGAATTTGCTGCAGCAATACAACCGGGAGCCCTTCCATCTGCAGCACGGGGAAACCGTGTCGGCGGTCATGGGCTGGTTCGCCCAAAAGCTGGGCTATGGGGACGAGCGGTCCTTTTGGGAGCAGGTGGGGCTCCTGCACGATCTGGACTTTGAGCAATGGCCCGAGCAGCATTGCCACAAGACGAGGGAGATTATGGAGAGCCTGGATCTCGACCCAAGGCTCATCCACGCCGTCATCAGCCACGGCTACGGCCTGGGGATCGATGTGAAGCCGGAACATGAGATGGAAAAGATCCTCTATGCCACGGACGAGCTCACGGGTCTCATCGGCGCCGTGGCCCTGATCCACCCCAACAAGCGGGTGAGTGAAGTGAGCCTCAAGTCCCTGAAAAAAAAGTATAAGACGCTGAACTTCGCCGCCGGCTGCTCCCGGGAGGTCATTGAGCGGGGTGCCGAGATGCTTTGCTGGCCCCTGGACCAGCTTCTGTCGGACACGCTGGAGGCTATGAAATGGTATGAGGGGAAGCAAAATGCATAAGGAATTTCGGGATATCCTGGCGGCCGTGTCCGCCGGACAGGAAGCGACGCTGACCCGCACCGTGGACGGGCAGACCTATGTGCGCCGGTTTTTGCCGCCGGAGCGGCTCATCCTCCTGGGGGGCGGGCATGTGTCCCTGGCCCTCTATGAGGCGGCGCGGCGGGTGGATTTTTCGGTGACGGTGGTGGACGATCGGCCCGCCTTCGCCAGCTTTACCCGGTTCCCGGAGGCCAAGGAGGTCATCTGCGACAGCTTTGAAGCCGCCCTGCCCCGGCTGAATGTGGGCGCGGGGGACTTTGTGTGCGTGCTCACCCGGGGACACAGGGACGATGCGACCTGCGTGCGGTTCCTGCTCCAGGGAAACGAGCCCCGATATCTGGGCATGATCGGCTCCAAACGGCGGGTGAAGGGCCTCTTTGAGCTGCTTCGGGAGGAGGGCTTCGACGGGGATCGCATCGGTCGGATCCACGCGCCCATCGGCCTTGCCATCGGAGGGGTGACCCCGGCGGAGATCGCCGTGTCCATCCTGGCGGAGCTCATCGCCGCCCGACACACCCTGCCCCCGGTGGCAGGGATCCTGCCCCAGCAGAACACGGATCTGGACGCCCTGCGCTTTTTGGCCGACGACAGCCGGCCCGCGGCCCTGCTGCTGGTGCTGGGCACCAGGGGCTCCACGCCCGTGAAGGGCGGCGCCCTCATGGGGACGGACCGGCTGGGGAACTGCGCCGGAACCATCGGCGGCGGCTGCGGAGAGAACGAGGCCATTTTGGCGGCCAGGCGGGTCATGGGCGCGGGTGGATCCCGGGTGGTCACGGTGGACATGACCAACGATGTGGCCGCCATGGAGGGCATGGTCTGCGGGGGCACCATGGATGTGCTCATAGAGGATCTGCCTGCGGGGGATCAATAGAATGGAGGATATGCTTTCCCGGACCCGGATGCTGCTGGGGGAAGATGCCCTGGCGCGCCTTGCCCAGGCACGGGTGGCCGTGTTCGGCGTGGGCGGCGTGGGCGGATATGTGGTGGAGGCCCTGGTTCGCAGCGGCGTGGGCGCCCTGGACCTCATCGACAGCGACCGGGTGGCCCTCTCCAACCTGAACCGGCAGATCATCGCCACCCGGGACACCCTGGGACTCCTGAAGGTGGAGGCAGCGAAGGAAAGGGTGCTGCGCATCGATCCGGCGTGCCGGGTCAGGACCTGGCCCATCCTCTATCTGCCGGAGACGGCGGACCGGTTCGATTTTTCCCAATTCGACTATGTGGTGGACGCCATCGACACCGTGGCGGGAAAGCTGCAGCTCATCGAGGCCGCGAAGGCGGCGGGGGTGCCCGTCATCTCCTCCATGGGCGCCGGGAACAAGCTGGACCCCACGGCCTTCCGGGTGGCGGACATCGCCGAGACCTCCGTTTGCCCCCTGGCTCGGGTCATGCGCCGGGAGCTGCGCAAGCGGGGCATTGAGCATGTGAAGGTGGTCTATTCCACGGAGCCGCCTCTCGTCCCCGCCCCGGCGGACGAGGACGCCCACCGCCGGACCACCCCCGGCAGCGTGGCCTTCGTGCCGGCGGTGGCGGGGCTGATCCTGGCGGGGGAAGTGATAAAGGATTTGATCAAAGGAGCTTATTGAAAGCCAGTCCCTCTTTTTTTCCTTGACCTGTCAAGTCAAGCGTTGGAATGAGCTCATGCCGTTGCGGAGCATTGACGCGAAAGGCCATGTATGTCCTCGCGTGCATCGTTTCGGGCAAGCCTTAAAAACGATAAAGATTCAGACCTGTCACTTCTTCGTCCAACTGCCGCCCCACGTGGCCATGGACCAGCCGCAGTGCCATCTCGCAGGTGGCAGCGATGCGGCAGGCGTTCAGATGGCCGCCGATCATTTGCTTTTGCTCATTGCATAGGGCAATGTGAAGATGGATGTACGGCTGCCCGTCCTTCTCGGAAACGTTGCCGCCCAAGCAGATGATCTCCATGGGCTCATCAAAAACGGACTGGCAGTATTTCCTCTCCTCCACATTATAAAGCCCGATGACAGCGTGATCGGCCGCGCCGATAGCCTCCACCGTGGCCAGCTGCACCTTCTCCTGCAAACAAAACGCCGTCAGCGAGGATACGATTTCCTCCCCCCGGTCCATGCGAATGATGTAGGTGTCGTCGAATTTTCTGTATTCCATACCTGGTCTCCTTTGCCGCCCATCCTTTCTCTCTCTGCGCAGCGAAAACCGTTGCATCAAACAAGGTACAGGGCTCATATTCTTTTCAGTTTTTATATTAGTATGGTTTTCATTGGCCCGCAAGCGGCAAATCACAGGCTGAACGGTCTTATTTCCTGAACCAGCCGCGCATCTCGGGGATGATGTGTTTGGGCGCCTGACCCGCGAAGAAATCGCAGACGCCCTCCGCGCACTCAATGGAGGAGCGGGTTGCCGCCTCCGCCGTCATGCCGCCGATATGGGGCGCCGACACCACGTTTTCCATGCTGAGCAACTCGTTTTTCGGATCGAGGGGCTCCTGGGCCAGCACATCCAAACCGGCGCCCGCGATTTCCCTGTTCTTGATCGCGGCGATCAGGGCCGGCTCGTTCACGATGGACCCACGGCTGGTGTTGATCAAAAACGCCGTAGGCTTCATGAGTTTGAACTCCTTTTCGCCCACGCTGCCGACGGTTTCCTTCGTCGCCGGCACATGGAGCGACACATAGTCGCTGCGGACGAACACATCCTCCCGATTGGGCACCAGCTCCAGATAGTCCGGCACCTCTCCCCGGAAAAAGGGATCATAAGCGATGACCTTCATATCAAATCCGAAGGCCGCCTTCTGCGCCACCAGCCTGCCGATGTTCCCAATGCCGATGAGCCCCAGCACCTTCCCGTTGAGCTCGGTCTGGGGGATCTTCCGCTTGGCAAAATTATAATTCTCGATATAGTGCGCCTGCACCGCTTTGAAGTTGCGGGCGCAGCAGAGCATATAGAAGATGGCGACCTCAGCCACGGACACTGCATTGGCACCGCCGGCGTTGAGCACCAGGACATTGTGCTCCCGGGCGGCCTTGATGTCGATGTTGTCATAGCCTGCGCCATGCCGTGCGATCACCTTGAGCTCGGGCGCCGCCGCCAGAATCTTCTCCGTTATCTTCGCGGTCCTGACGATCATCGCTTCGCAGCCGGCCAGATCACGGATGATCTCCTCCTCCGTCACGCCGCTGCCCATGACCACCTCGTAGCCGCGCTGTCTGAGATACGCCTCTCCCTCGGGCTGGATCGCCTGGGGTGTCAATACTCGAATTGCCATTTACTCTTCCTCCCGGTATTTCTGCTTCAACTGAAGCGGATTTTATTTCTTTTCGCAATCAAATGTAACGCCGCATTCCTTCGCCAGCTGCTCCAGCTCCTCGATCACCGCAGGCCCGATGTCGATGCCTTCCTGGGCCGCCTGATCGTGTCTTCTGAGCTCCAGCTCGCCAGGCATCAGGATTTCGCTGACGCCCTCCCTCCTTTTGGAAGCCTTTATGGCCGCGGCCAACTCTCCAACGGAGGATGTGAACGCATCCAGATCCATCACTGCGCCCACGTTCAGGGCGCCGAGGAAGAATCCGGACTCCTGATGGGTGCCGGAAAGGTCGTAGAGGGAGCCCATGGTCATGGCGTTCTTCGCGCCGCTCAAACAGCTGCAGAGTATCTCGATGATCAGGCCAATGCCGAAACCCTTTGGGCCGCCGAAGGGAAGCAGGTACTGCACCTGGTTGGGATCGGTGGTGCTCCTGCCGTTTGCATCGATCCCCCACCCCTCCGGAATGGGCTTGCCCTCCTTCTGGGCCAGCTTGATCTTGCCCCGCGCCACCACGCTGGTTGCCATGTCCAGATCAATGGGGAGCCCCTCGGGGGATGGCACCGTGATGGCCAAAGGGCTGGTGCCCAGAACCGGCTGCGCGCCGCCGATGGCGGGTATGGCCACGGGGCCGTTGGCACAGGCGATGCCGATCATGCCGTTTTGCGCCGCAATGTGGGCATAATAGGCAGCGATGCCAAAGTGATTTCCGCCCCGCACGGCCGCAAAGCACACACCGTTCTCCTTGGCTCTAAATACGCATTTCTCCATGGCGAAGGCCGCGGACACCGTGCCCAGGCTGTTGTTGCCGTCGACGATCAGCAGGGACGGGGTGTCCCTGACGATAGCCGGCACGCCCTTAGGGTCCACCAAGCCCATCCTGCAGCGCTGATAGTAGGTCTTAAGCCGGGTGACGCCGTGGGAATGCATGCCCCGCATGTCCGCCGTCACCAGACAGGAGGAAAAGAGCGCCGCATCCCTGTGTCCCACGCCGGCGGATTCCATGACCCGTTCGCAAAACGACTTTATCTTTTCCGCATCGTACTTCATGCACTCTTTTCCCCCTCTTTTACGGAATGATGCTGAAGCGCTTCATGTCATAATACTCCTCCAGGGCCAGGAAGGAATTGTCACAGCCCAGGCCTGACTGCTTCACACCGCCGTGAGGCAGATGGACGCCGTTGGGAATCCCGTTCACATACAGCTCCCCATACTCCAGCCCTTCAAACAGCTTGGAGATGGCCCTGGTGTCGTGGCCGAAGGCGTAGGATGTGAGGCCGCAGTCCGTGTCGTTGGCCCGGCGGATGACATCGTCCAGGTCCGTATATGTCTGCACGGCGATGATGGGGCCAAATATCTCCTCCTTCGACACGCGCATATCGTCGCGCACATCCACGAGCAGAGCGGGCGTGATCCAGTTGCCGGCCGGTCTATCCTCGGGGATCTGGCCGCCCATGACAAGCTTGGCGCCGTTTGCCACTGCGTCCTCGATGAGCTCCAGCATCCTGTCCCTGGCTTTAGATGTGATCATGGGGCCCATGACGAACTTGCCTTCATCCTTGCCGCTGCCCAGCTTCACCTGCCTGAGGTTCTCCTCCAGAGCACGAACGAACTGCGCATGGACGCTTTTGTGCACATAGAACCGATTGAAACAGATACACACCTGGCCGGCGTTGGATGTCTTGCGCGTCACCGCCAGCTCCGCCGTCTTTTCGATGTCCGCGTCAGGCATGATGATCACCGGCGCGTTTCCGCCCAGCTCCAGAGAATACTTCTTGATGGAGGATGCGCCCTGCCGCATGACCTCCCGCCCGGAGGCGGTGGAACCGATCAGGGTGATCATGCGGGGGATGGTGCTGCCGTTGAGGGCCTCCCCCAGATCCCTGGAAGAACCCGTGACAATGTTCAACACACCTGCCGGGATGTTCGCTTCGGCGGCGGCTTCGGCCAGGATCATGGTGGCCAGCGGGGTCTCCTTGGAGGGTTTGACCACGCCCGTGCAGCCGGAGGCCAGGATGGGGCCGATCTTCAGCGCGGCGTTCCCCAGAGGGAAGTTCCAGGCCACATGCCCCACGACCACGCCGATGGGACGTTTTTCGATGACATGATAGGCGCCGCCGGCTGTGGTGGTATAGCTGGGAATGGTGACGCCGTAGACTCGTTTGACCTCCTCGGCCACAAACTTCAACCGGTTCATGCACTGATTGTAGTCTCCCGTGGCCTGGGAATAGGTCTTTCCGGTTTCGGCCATGAGCACCGTGAGCAGCTCATCCTTCCGGCTTTCGATGGCATGGATCAGCCGCCGGATCGTGTTTACGCGCTCATCAAGAGATGTTTTTGACCAGGTTGCGAAGGCCTTCTGCGCCGCTTCGAGAGCTTGTGCGGCCTGCTCGCTGGATGCGCCGGTGTATTCTGCGACGACCTCGTTCGTGGCGGGATTGAGCACCGTCTGAAGCCTGCCCGTTCCCTCCACAAGATTCCCGTTGATGTATTGTTTATACGTACGCATGTTTCTCCTCCCGGTATGCTTTAGAAAAGGCAAAGAGGCAGACAGCCATTCCCCGACAACATCGTTCGTTCGCTGCCTGCCTCCTGATCGCCTCCTCCAGCTCGTATGTGTTATTTCTTTTGTTTTCTGGCTCTCAGCTTGTTCTGCACGACGGGGAACACCAGTGACAGCACGGACAGCGCGATCAACGCCAGGCAGACGGGCCGCGAGAGCATGGAAAGGAACGCGTTGCCGTAGCCGCCGGTGATGGTGGACGCCTGCGCCAGGCCCTGCTCCATGATGGAGCCAAGGATGAGACCCAGCACGATGGGCGTCGAATCAAAGCCGATCTTGTTGAGCAGATAGCCCAGGATGCCAAAGACGAACATGCAGATCACATCATAGATGTTGTTCGCCATGGCGAAGGCGCCCACGGTCGTGAGGACCACGATGCCCACCGCCAGGAAATTGGAGGGAAGCTTGACGATCTTGGCGAACCACTTGGCGCCGAAGAGTCCCTCGATCAGCATGAAGAACTGCACCAGCAAAAAGCCGATGATGAAGGGATACACGATGCCGGCCTGCTTGGTAAACAGCTCGCTGCCGGGATAGAGGCCCTTGATCATGAGGCCGCCCATCATGATGGCGGAAACGGCGTTGCCGGGAACGCCCAGGGTGAGCATGGGGATCAGGGCGCCGCCGGTGACGCCGTTGTTGCCCGCTTCAGAGGCCGCGACCGCTTCTCGGGAGCCCTTGCCAAACTCCTCGGGCTCCTTGGCCAGATGCTTCTTCGAATGGTCGATGGCCAGGAAGGAGGCGATGGTGGCGCCGGCGCCGGGCAGGATGCCCACCAGCACGCCGATGATGCTGGAATCCAGATAGATGCGGGGGTATTGGAATATCTCCTTGAACCTGAACTTGTTCTTTCCGATGGAATTGAGCATATCGTCGCTGACGATATGCTTCTCGTTGGAGACCACCATGTTGATCACCTGGGGAATGGAATAGAGGCCTATCAGGGCCGGGATCAGCGCCACGCCCGAGGTCAGATACAGGGTTCCGAAGGTGAAGCGGGTGTCGCCGTGGACGGGATCGAGCCCCACGCAGGCCAGCAACAGGCCCAAAAAGCCGCCGATGACGCCCTTGAGCAGGTCTTTGGAGCACAGGGACGCGATGATCGTGAGGCCGAAGATGCCCAACATGGCCTTCTCCTGCGGTCCGAACTTCAAGGAGAACTTGGCCAGCAGGGGCGCCAGGAACAGCAGGGCGATGGAACTGGCGAGACCGCCCCAGAAGGAGGCCACAACGGACTCGGTCAGCGCTTCACGGGCCAGGCCTTTCTGTGTCATCCTATGACCGTCCTGAGCCGTGGCCGCGGAGCCGGGAGTGCCGGGGGTGTTCAGCAGCACCGCCGAGATGGAGCCGCCGTAGGTGGCGCCGCAATACACAGCGCCCAGCATGATCAGGCCGGGAACGGTGTCCATGCCGTAGGTGATGGGGATCAGCACCGCCACACCCATGGAGGCGGAAAGTCCCGGCAGGGCACCGATGACGATGCCCAGGGCTGTGCCCGCGATGACCACAAGGATATTCAGCGGGGTGAATGCCGCCTGAAAGGCCAGCAAAATATTCTCTATCATAGCTCTATCACCTCATCCGATATTCAAAATGCCTTTGGGAAGCATGACATTCAGGAATCTTCCGAACACGAAATACAGGAAAACCACCAGAACGACGCCTACCAGCGGATACACCCACTTCTTCGCGTCCTTATCCACCAGATACGCAAACAGGGTCACATACAAAACCGTGCTGATGATATACCCCAGATAATAGAAGGCCAGGCCATACAGGATGGCACATCCAAAGGTGATAAAGACCCACTTGAGTCGACCGGAGGGAACAGTCTTTTCCTCCGCCACCTCCGCCTTGTTCGCTTTCATGAGGGCCACGGCCGAGCGGACCAGATACAGTAGACTGAACAGCAAGCCGCCTAACACGATGGTGAACGTATAGGGTTTGACGCCGGCGTTCAGCCGGGAGGTGAGCAGCGTCATATAGCCGAACAGCGCCACGAAGCATAGGGCTCCGATCAATTCCTTTTTGTTCTTATTCATGGTTACCTCCAGTATATAAGAAGGGGGCAGGATGCCTCCAAAAGGGGACGCATCCTGTCCATCCGGAAAAGAGACGACGGGTTAGTTGTTCAGGAACTTATCCAGGGTCTCATACCGCTCGGCGATCATCTTGGTATACTCATCGGCGCCGAAGGCCTGCGCATGGTAACCCAGGTTGGCCATCTTCTCCTGATACTCGGGATCGGCGGTGACTTTCTGGAGGATGTCCACCCAGTAGTCGATGATCCGCTGATCGGTGCCGGCCTTCATGGAGTAGCCGCGGAGGGTCAGCCAGTTCACATCGTAGCCCAGCTCGCCCAGGGTGGGCACATTGGGGCAACGGTCATCCCGCTCGCTGGCGAAGATGGCCACTGTCAGCCAATCGGGTTCGGCAGTGGCAACGCTGGAGGCGGACATCATCAGCAGGTCCACATGGTCGCCCATGAAGTCGGCTTTGGCATCGGCTTCGCCGCTGTACTCCACGTGCTTCACATCGAAGCCCTTCTCCTTGGCCAGACGCAGGGCCATGCCAGCGTCGGTCTTGGCACCGGTGCCGCCGCAGGTCAGCTCGCCGGGATGCTCCGTCACATACTTGACCAGCTCTTCGCTGGTGGCGAAGCGGGAGCTCTTGGCGTACAGAACGCGGGCGTCGGTGGACTGGCTGCCGATATAGGTCAGATCCTTACGAATGTCGAAGGGGACATTGGTGTCCTTGGTGGGGATCAGGCCGGCGTTGGGGTCATTGAGCAGCATGATCGTGCCGTCGGTCTTGCCGTTGATGACGCTCTGCACCGCGATGGCGCCGCTGGCGCCCGCCATGTTGCTGACGATGACGCTCTGGCCGCAGAGCTTCTGGGCATATTCCGCAAAGACGCGGGCATTCATGTCCATGGCGCCGCCGGCGCTGTAGCCCACGACGATGGTGATCGTGCTGGTGGGATACTTGAACTCTTCCTCTTTCGCGTTCTGCTGCGTGCAGGCAACCAGGCTCACCGCCATCAGCACTACCAGAAACAAAGCAATGATTTTCTTCATGACCTTTTCTTCTCCTTTTTTTATTTTGCAGGTGTATCAACAATGCTCTTCGCATAATTGAACGAGGTGATGTCGACCGCGTCCATGATGATGGCGGCAATGGTCTTGTAGGACTTGTCGCCCTCGAAGGAATGGGTGGCGATGATATGGACGATTTCGGAAGGGAAGCCCAGCTCGGCCGCCAGAATCGCGCCGCTGATGGGGTGACGAAGGATCTTTGCGTCAGCGGAATGCCCCACCTTGCCGTCCTTGTATGCAAACTCCAGGAACTTGCCGATGTCGTGGACCAGGGCGCCCGCCACCACCGTGTCATGCATCTCGGGGCTCATGCCATACATCTCCGTATACACGTTGCACACGGCGTCGGCCGCCTTTGCGACCGTGCGGATATGGGTGATCAGGCTGTCGCAGCGCGGGTCGGCGAAGCTCAGGGAGATGGGCGCCTTCTCGTAGATGCTGCGATCCCATCCGCCCAGCTCATAGGCCTTCGCCAGAGCCAAGGCGCATTTTTCCCGCAGCTCGGGATCCCTGACCAGGTTCACTTCGGGATAGATCCGCTTGATATCCTCAACCGATAAAAAATCCATCTGACCCTCCCATCAATAGATGTCGTCGATGATTTCGTATCCCTTTTCCTCCAGGGACTTCAAAACCCAAGCACGATTGGCGGTGCCGTTTCTGGCTGCGGCCAGCTTCGCTTCGTCCTTCGCCTTGAACGCTTTCGCGTCCTCCAGCACCTTCGCCGCATCCCGCCGGGGGATGACGATGACGCCGTCAGGATCCGCCAGAATGATGTCGCCCGGATTCACGCTGATGCCGCCGCAGGAAATGGGGACATTGATTTCGCCGGGGCCTTCCTTATAGGGACCGCCCGGCGTGGTGCCGGTGCAGTACACGGGGAAATCCCAGTGACCGATCTCGTCGATGTCGCGGATGGGACCGTCCAGAACGATGCCCGCCACCTTCTTGGTATCCTTCAGGTAGGCCATCATGACCTCGCCCATGAGGGAACGGGTGTCGTCCTCCTCGTTGGACACAACCAGCACATCCCCGGCGGAGCAGAAGTTCAGCGCGGCATGGAGTGTCAGATTGTCACCAGCGCGGCACTTGACGGTGAACGCCGGCCCCACCATCATCTGATCCTTGGGGGAGGACACCAGCCGGATTCGGGGGTTCATGCCGCAGTTGCGGTTCATGACATCGCCCGCGTTCGAAGCAGGAATCTCCTTGAACTGCGCCATGATTTCGGGATCAGGCATCTCTCTTTTCAAATAAATCCTCTTGCCAACAGCCATTCTACAATACCTCTCAACCTTCTATTTTTTTCCTGTATGGTATAAAAATAATGTACCATACATGATTCTTCATATCCAGCAAGAATGTTTTGAGGGTATCTACAAGAAAAAATTGTGGGGCAGGCCCCATATATTTATGGTATACTTATTCATATATCATGGGTTGATTGTATGGTTCGACAGGGCTAACGCAAAAAAACAGTGTGAAGAACAGGGGAAAGCAATGTGAATTCTGAATCTTTGTATTATTTCAGTTGTCTTGCCAAAGACTTGAATATGACCCGAACGGCGCGCAAGCTGTTTATCACGCAGCAGACGCTGAGCAACCATATCGCCGCCCTGGAGGAGGAATGCGGGCTGCCCCTGTTCGATCGAAAGCCCCATCTGCGTCTGACATATGCGGGCAATCAGGTGTTGTCCTTTGCCGACTCCGTTTTGGAGCAGAATCGAAACCTGGCCAATTATTTAGCCGATATCAAGGCAGAAAACAGGGGGCTGATCCGGATCGGCTCCTCCCGTCTCAGGGCGGAGATATGTTTGTCCAGCATCTTCGCCGAGTACTATCAATCCTTCCCCGATGTGGAGTTTCGCGTTATCCTCGATTCCGCTGACCGGTTGGAAGCCCAGGTTTTGTCAGGGGCTCTCGACATCGCCGTCATCTCCGTCAACGAAGTCGATCCCCGGTTGTCCGTACACACCCTATACCACGACAAGATATTTTTGTGCATCCCGGATGCGCTGCTGACAAAATACTACGGTGAGGAGGCTCAGGAGAAAAAGCTTCGTTCCATTCGGGGCGCTTCTGTTCAGGATTTTCTGAAGATTCCTTACTGCTTCACCGATAACCGCATGGGCCAGATCATTCGCCCCTGCTTCGACAGTTTGAACATTGTTCCCGAGCCCCGCATCACCGTCCCCACGGCTCAAATCTGCATGGATCTGGTCTTCAAGCAAAAGCTTTTGGCGGGCTTCACCAACAGCACGAACCTTCTGTATTATAAGAACACCCGCGGCGCGATCCCCGAGGATATCAACATCTTCCCCTTGTACTTCAAGGATGAGCCGCTGATGCACCATATCGCCGCCGTGGAGTCGAAGGACCGATATCAGCCGAAGTTCATGGTGAAGTTCATGGAGCTGCTGCTGCGTTCCCTGGCCGCCAACGAGTCCATCTCCTTCGATCATCTTGCGATGTGATCCACGCTTTACCGTTAAGAGGAGATGACAAATGGAAAAAGTTCGCCTTGGAAAAACAGAGCTGTATGTATCAAAGACCGCCTTCGGTGCCCTGCCCATCCAGCGCCGGTCGACGGAGGATGCCGTGAAGCTGGTGCGGCGCGCGTTTGATTGCGGCATTACCTTTTTCGACACGGCCAACGCCTACACGGACAGCGAATATAAGCTGGGTCTCGCCCTGCACGATGTCCGCAAAGAGGTGATCCTCGCCACCAAAAGCGCCGGGACGGACAAGGCGACCGTGGCCGCCCACATCGACAACAGCCTCCGGGCCCTCCAAACGGACCACATAGACCTGTTTCAGTTTCACAACCCTGCCAAGCTTCCGGATCCCGCGGACGAGAACGGTCCCTGGGCCGCTGTCAGGGAGGCAAAGGCAAGCGGGAAGATCCTGCACGTGGGCATCACAAACCACCGATACAGCAATGCGCTGCTTGCCATAGAATCCGGGCTTTATGAAACGATCATGTTTCCCTTCTCCTACCTCTCGGAAGGCCATGATCTTGATGTCATGCGTTCGGCTATAGCAAGGGACCTTGGGTTCATCGCCATGAAAGCTCTGGCGGGCGGACTGCTGAACGATTCCAGGGCGTGCTACGCGTTTATGCGTCAGTTTCCTTCTGTCGTCCCCATCTATGGCATCCAACGGGAGGCAGAGCTGGAGGAGTGGCTTGCGCTCAGCGAGGAGGATCCTCCGCTCACACCGGAGCTGGAAGAAATCATCAAAAGGGACAAGCAGCAGTTGACCGGCAGCTTCTGCCACAGTTGCGGCTACTGTCTCCCTTGCGCCGCCGGCATAGACATCCCGCAGGCGGCGCGCATGTGGGCGTTGCTTCGGCGCGTGCCCTATCAGAAATTCATGACCGATGCGTGGTATAAAAAGATGCAGAAAATCAACGAATGCATCCATTGCAACGCCTGTGTCCGTCGCTGCCCCTATTCCCTGAACACTCCCGAGCTTCTGGCGTACAATCTGGTGGAGTATAACAGGTTTTATCGGGAGCACCACACCGAAGCCAACTGATCCCTCGGACACAGAAACGGCCCGCAACGATGAAACGCACCCCCTTTATTTGACATGCGATATGTTCGTGTGGGGGATCAGTTTGCAAAGAGCCGAACGAATTCAAAGCATACGGGCGAAACAAAAAACGGCGTCCCGTCGCTCCGTCATGCGATAGCGGCGCCAAACAGTCTCGGCATATGCCGATATACAAAGGGTCGGCATGAGAACCGGGCGGGAAGCCCTTGTACGGAGAAGAAATCTGCGGATCGGTCTTGTGACGGGCGCGATTGCAGCGCCTGTTGCACAAGTCGGTGAGAACGGCGATCTGCGATTCCGTCTGCCCAATGTCTTTGATGCAGATCATCAACGGAGCGCCGCCCGTTGTCCTTGAGAAAACGACAATCAAAACGGAACTGCGCCACGTTCTGTCGTTCGTGCCGCAGTTCCTTTGTCACGTGTCGTGAGTATGATTCGCCTCGTATAGCAAGTTGGTGCCGTTGTGCCGCTTCACGCTTCTTTAGCCGAAGAGAAAAAGCGGCACATGCGTGACTCTCTCTTATCCCGCCACCTCCACGCCTTCGATCCTGACGGCGAAGGGGCCGGTGTAGGTCAGGGTGTCATAGCGCTCGGTGGAAAAGAGGAGCTTCCCCTGCTTCTCGGGCAGGCTCCCGTTGATGGAGCCGCCGGTGACGATCTCCACGCCCTTTTCCGTGTACAGGTAGGCCAGGCGGATCTCCCCGCCGAAGTGGCCCGTGAAGGAGTCCATCTGGAAATCCGAGAAGGACACGGGGCACAGGCACCCCTTGCGAAGATCCTCCAGAGCCTGGGTGCCGTTGTCAAGGCCGATCCGCTCGTAGTAGCCCGTGGGCTCGATGCCCAGATACCGGCAGAACCGATTGTTGCCGTGGATGAGCTGCAGTTCGCCGTCTTTGATCAGGGGGCGGGTCACCATGGGGATGCCCTCATCGGAATAGGGGGCGATGGGCAGCAGCGTCACGTTCAGCTTCTCCCCCTCCACCGGCTCCCCCTGCACGGGCTTGCCCACGGTCCAGTCGGAATACCGGGCGTAGACGAAGGGCGCCAGGGACCGCTCCTGATAATACTCCATCAGCGTCGCCACCTGATCTCCGGAGAGGACCACGCTGTAGGTCCCGGCCTGGGGCGATTTTTGGGCGGCGGCCCGATCCCGGACCGCGGCGATGGCCTGCCGGGCCTTTTCGGTGAGGGCGGCGGTGTTCAGATCCCCATAGCCAAACTGGAAAAACTGCTCCACATCCTGGGGCGCCCTACACTGGGTCACGAACTCCCCCTTCACCTCATAGCGGGTATAGGCGATGTCCACGCCCCGGCTGGACAGGATCCCCTTGCGGCTTTTGACGGCGAAGATTTCCGCGCTGTTGATGAACGCGTCCTCCTCGACATCCGCGGCAAACAGGGCCTCCGCCATCCGCAGCGCGTTCTGCTCCAAGGGCCGCTCCGCCAGGGTGGAGGGCATGTCCACCGGGGCCTCCTCTTTGCCCTCATAGAGCTCAAAGAAGGGATTCTTCACGAACTGGGCGGCGAACCAGGCGCCCCTGAGGCTGTTTTCCACCTCAGCAGGGGTCATGCTCTCGAAGATCTGGGCCTGGGACATGCCCCTGAACTTGGTTCCCTCCGCCTCGAAGTCCCGATACACGGTGACGGCGTAGCCCCGGGTGCGCTTCGTCCGGCGCATGTCCAGGGTTTTTTTGATGAAGAACAGCTCCGCAGACTCGGTCTCGTTCTCCTCGATCTGATAGTTGACGATATCCAGCGCCCTCAGGGCGTTCAAAATGATGTCTTTCATGCTGCGTCCTCCTTATCCCAGCCGGATGCGGGCCTTGATGCAGGGACCGCCGTCGCTGACCTTCACCCATTCCTTCCAGCCCTTGCCGCACATGCCGCCGCCTTCCAGATCGAAGTCCTTCGACACCATGGTGATGGACTTCAACAGGTCCGGCACATAGCCTGTGAGCACGATGGGCGAGAAGATGCGGCCGGTGAGCTTGCCGTCCTTGATCTCCCGGGCCACGTTCACCATGCACTGGATGCCCCAGTTTTTGGGGTCCTCCATGCCGCTGCTGGGATTATCCAGCAGGAACCCGTCCTTCACGGAGGCGATCATATCCTCGAAAGTGTCGGTGCCGGGCTCAAAGTAGGTGTTGGTCATGCGGGTGTAGGCCTTGCGCTCGAAGCTCTCCCGGCGGCCGTTGCCCGTGGGCTCGGTGCCCAGGTGCATGGCGCTCTGGGCGTCGCTGATGCCCCGCTTCAGGATGCCCTTTTCGATGATGACGGTGTCGTGGGCCAGGACCCCCTCGTCGTCGAAGAAATAGGAGCCCGTGTCCCGCTGCACGGCGGCGCCGTCGTGCATGGTGATGAGGGGCGAGGCCACATACTGGCCCACGCACTTCTTGGCCAGGGCCCGGTCCTTCACGAACATATCCATCTCCACCCCATGGCCGAAGGCCTCGTGGACGATCATGCCCGTGACGGCGGGGGTGCACACGCATTCATACTCGCCGGGGACCATGGGTTGACTGTCGATGAGCTCCAGGGCGCTTTTGACGGCGTTGTCCAGCTTCCCTTTCATGATATCCAGCACCTCGGCGCCGCCCAGGGCGGAGGCGCTGTCGTAGTAGCTGACGATGTCGTCCTCCTTGGGGCACATGACATTGAACCCGCCGTCGCTCCACAGCAGATTCTGCTCCAAATCCCGATGGGGGGACAAAAAGAGCTTGTGGATCTCCTGATACTCGAAGCGGACGGTGCAATCCAAGACCCGCTCGTCCCGGCCCTTGGCGTCGTTGCGGATGGCGGTGAGGGCGGCGAGGATGGCCTCGTCCCCCATCTGGTCCGGATGGACCTCATATTCGCTGCTCTTGAGCAACACCGCGGGCTCGTCGGGGATCTGACCGTATTCGCTGACGCTCAGCCCCGCCGGCAGCCCGGTGAGGGGCATGAGCCGCCCTTCCACCTCCGCCAGGATGGCGGGGATGCTCTTTTCATCCAGGTGGGTGAAGGAATATTCCCCGTAGGACCGACCGTCGAAGACCTTGAGCACGAAGCCCCGACAGGTGAACAGATCGTCCTCCCCCACGCCGACGCCGGTGTTGCCCACCCGGTATCCCTTGCTCCGGGTGTCCGCCGCCAGCACGGATGCATAGCCGTACTTCTCCGTCAGCTGCGCGATGAGCTGCTGCAGCAGGGGCTTGGCCGCCTGCAAAAATGCGCTGCGCTGAACCTGCATTCTTTTCCCTCCTTTGGTGTTTTTTTTATCATACCAGCATAGGCTTACGATTTCAACAAAAAGGTGAAGTTGTCCCTGCCGCCCCTTGAAAACCGGACCTTTTGTGGCTATAATAAGTTGATTTAATGTGGAGGCATAAGAAAAATGACAAAGATCGACATCTTCTCCGGCTTTCTGGGCGCGGGGAAAACGACCCTCATCAAGAAGCTGATCAGCGAAGCCTATCGGGGCGAGAAGCTGGTGCTCATCGAAAACGAGTTCGGCGAGATCGGCATCGACGGCGCGTTCATGCAGGACGCCGGCATACAGGTGAACGAGATGAACTCCGGCTGCATCTGCTGCTCCCTGGTGGGCGACTTCGGTCGGGCGCTGAAAAAAGTCCTGGCGGAGTATGCGCCGGACCGCATTTTGATCGAGCCCTCCGGCGTAGGCAAGCTGTCCGATGTGATCGGCGCCGTGGAGCGCATCGACTCCCACCACATCCAGCTCAACAGCTTCACCACCGTGGTGGACGCCAAAAAGGCCAAGGTCTACATGAAGAACTTCGGCGAGTTCTTCAACAACCAGGTGGAGAGCGCCAGCGCCATCGTTCTGAGCCGGACCCAGGATGTGAGCGAGGAGAAGCTCAGCGAGGTTTTGGGGCTGCTGCGGGCGCACAACCCCAACGCCGTGATCATCACCACCCCCTGGAGCGAGATGGACGGCCAGACCATCCTTTCCGCCATGGAGCGGAAGGACACCCTGGAGGCGGCCCTGAAGGAGCTGGCCCAGGCAGCCCATGAGGATGACGACGAGGAGTGCGACGACCCCGACTGCTCCTGCCACCACCATCACGACGATGACGAGGAGGAGCATGAGCACCATCATCACCATCATCATCACGATGACGATGATGACGAGGAGGAGCACGAGCACCATCATCACCACCATCACCACGATGACGATGAGGACGGGGAGGAGCACGAGCATCACCATCATCACCACGATGACGATGAGGACGAGGAGGAGCACGAGCACCACCATCACCACCATCACCACCATGGCCATGACGCCGACGAGGTGTTCACCAGCTGGGGTGTGGAGACGGCCAACAAGTATAGCTGGGAGGAGATCGAAAGCATCCTGACCAAGCTGGATGATTCGGAGATGTATGGCGCCATCCTGCGGGCCAAGGGCGTTGTCGCGGGCAGCGACGGGCAGTGGATCCACTATGACTATGTGCCCGAGGAGCACGAGGTGCGCACCGGTCCCGCCGCCTTCACCGGCCGCATCTGCGTCATCGGGTCCGACCTCAAAGAGGACGCCCTCAGGGCGCTGTTCCGGGTGTAAGCTATGGAAGATATCCCCGTATTCCTGTTCACAGGCTTTTTGGACGCGGGCAAGACCTCCTTCGTCGAGAGCCTGCTGGAGGACAAGGAGTTCAACAACGGCCAGAGCACGCTGGTGATCCAGTGCGAGCAGGGCGAGGAGGAGCTCGCCCCCGACCGGTTTCCCAAGAAGGGAAAGGTGTCCATCGTCACCATCGACAGCGAGGACCGGCTCACCGAGGGCCATCTGCTGGCCCTGACGAAGCAATATAAGCCGGCCCGGATCATCGTGGAATACAACGGCATGTGGCTGAACAACAGTCTCTTTCAGGCCCTGCCCGAAAGCTGGTCCATCGCCGGCGAAACGCTGTTCTTTGATTCCACCACCTTCGAGGTCTACAACGCCAACATGCGGCAGCTGGTGGTGGACAAGCTCAGGACCGCTGAGCTGGTCCTCTTCAACCGGGTCACGGAGCAGACGGACAAGATGGCGCTGCACAAGATCGTTCGGGCCATCACCCGCCAGGCGGACATCGCCTATAGCTACGAAAGCGGAAAGACGGAGTACGACGAGATCGTGGATCCCCTGCCCTTTGATGTGGACGCGCCCATCGTGAAAGTGGCGGACAAGGACTATGCCCTCTTCTATCAGGATCTGGTGGAGGATTTCAAAAAGTACCACGGGAAGGTGGTGGAGTTCACCGCCCTGGTGGCCCGGAACAACCGCATGCCCAAGGACACCTTTGTGGCCGGACGGCAGCTGATGCAGTGCTGCGCCGCGGATATCCAGTTTGCCGCCTTCGCTTTCAAGTATGACAACGCCGCCGGCCTCCAGAACCAGGGCTGGTACAAGGTCACCGCCAAGATCGAGGTCCGCTTCTCCACCATCTATGGCAAAAAGGGCCCCGTGTTCAACGTGCTGGCCATCGAACCCTGGCAGGAGCCCGAGGAGCCTGTGGCTACGTTCTACTGAGGGGTTCTATCCTTCCCCCAAAGCCAGGGCATGCGCCTGGCTTTTTTCGTCCCCCTTTCCTCTCCTCAAAAAGGGAAAAGGGACAAAAAAGTCCCAGGCTCCTGTCCTGGGACCAAATTTTTTTACGCCCCTCAGTGGGCCCGGCGCATGGTGGCGTCGGCAAACTGGCAGCGAGTGATGCCGTTTTGAGTATAGGTCTCCAGGACCCCCTCCACGATCATCTCCGTGCCCACGGGCGGATAGGCCGCCGGCTCCTTCAGCACGAACTCCACCACCGCCGCGCAGCAGCCCGCCTGGTCCGGCATCTCCAGGGCGATGCGCCCCGTGGTGAAGGTGCCGTTCTTGTCCCCGTCGGGATAGGAGCGAAAATAGCCGATGAGCCGGGCGGTTTTGCCCACATACTTTTCCGGGTTCTGGGACACCTGGGTGATCTCGGCATAGCGCATGTTCGGGTTCATCCGGCTCAGATCGATGTCCACATCCGAAGCACCGCCGCCGCAGCCCCCCAGGGGCAGCAGGATCATCAGGGCCACAAGGGTCCACAGCAACAGCTTTTTACGCATGAGAAACGCCTCCTTTCAAGCGACCGATCAGGGAAAAGATGCCGAAGGCCACCGCGTTCACCGCCACGATGGTGGACCCCACCGGCGTGCCCCCCAGGATGGAGATGAGCAGCCCCAGCAGGGCACAGACCACGGACAGGACGGCGGAGCAGACGGTCACGGACAAAAAGGTTTTGTTCACCCGCATGGCGGACAGGGCCGGGAAGATGACCAGCGCAGAGATGAGCAGCGATCCCACAAGATTCATGGCCAGAACGATGATCACGGCGATGATCACGGCGATGATCAGATTGAACATCCGGGCGTCGGTGCCCGTGGCCTGAGCGAAGCTCTCGTCAAAGGTGACGGCGAATATCTTGTGATAGAACAGCACGAAGGCGGCCACCACCAGAACGGAAAGGACGATGCTCAAAATCACCTCCCGCACCGTCAGAGTCAAAATGGAGGTGGAGCCGAAGAGGGTGCTGCACACATCCGCCGACAGGTTTGACGAGGTGGAGAAGATGTTCATCAGCATATATCCGAAGGCCAGCGCCCCCACGGACACCATGGCCACGGCGGCGTCCCCCTTCACGGCGGCCCGCTGCCCCGCGCTGAGCAAAAGCACGGCGCATGCCACCGTGACGGGCAGCACCAGCAGCATCTCGTTGCTCACGCCCAGGACGGTGGCCACGGTCATGGCGCCGAAGGCCACGTGGGAAAGACCGTTGCCGATGAAGGAATATCGCTTCAGCACCAGCGTCACCCCCAGCAGCGAGGAACACAGGGCGATGAGCACCCCCACGATGAGGGCATAGCGAACGAAGGGATACTGCAGATAGTGAAGCAGGGTCTCGATCATAGGCCATCCTCCTCCCTTCGGATGAACCGCCGGCCCAGGTCGCTGGCGCAATACGCCTCCCGGGTGCCGAAAAAGATCTGCTGCCCCAGGTGCAGGATGTGGCTCGCATAGGTCAGGGCGGCAGCCATGTCATGGGAGATCATGATGAGGGCCATCCCCTCCCGGTTCAGCCCTTCCAAAAGGTCGTACATCTCCCCTGCGGCCCTGGGATCCAGCCCGGACACGGGCTCGTCGAGAAGCAGCATCTTCCGGGCGGCGCACAGGGCCCTGGCCAAAAGGACCCGCTGCTGCTGACCCCCGGACAGCTCCCGATAGCAGCTTGCGCGCAGGGGCAGGATGCCCATGCGGTCCATGTTCTCCCGGGCCATGACCTTCTCCTCCCGGCTGTAGAAGGGGCGCAGGCCCCGGCGGCCCTCAAAGCCGGAGAGCACGATCTCCTCCACCGAGGCGGGGAAATCCCGCTGGATAGCGGTCTGCTGGGGCAGATAGCCGATGTGGCTGCCGGTGAGCCCCTCCCGAAAGAGGACCTGCCCGCCCAGGGGAGGCTGAAGGCCCAGGATGGTTCGCATGAGGGTGGACTTGCCGGAGCCGTTCTCCCCCACGATGCAGAGATAGGCCCCTTCCTCCAGAGAAAAGCTCAGATGGGCGGCCAAAATATGCCCCTCATAGCCCAAGGTCAAATCCTGTACGGTGAGCAGCGCCATAGAAACCCTTATCCTTTCCCCATCAGTGCCTCTGTGAGCACCGTCAGGTTCCTTTCCATGATGGCCAGATAGGAGGCCCCGTTTTGCACATCCCGGGCCGTGACGGACTGCATGGAATCCAGCGCCAGAAGGCGCTGGTCCCGGGTGCGGGTGCTTTGGATCACGGTTTGGGCGATCCGCTGATCCCCGCCCTCGATGGTCAGCACCGCCGAAAGCCCCAGCTCATCCACCTTCCCGGCCAGGAAGGCCACCGTCTCGAAGCTGGCCTCCGTCTCCGCGGAGCAGCCGGAAAAGGCGGCGTAATAGGCGAGGCCATAATCCTCCGTCAGATACCGGAAGGGAAACCGATCCGCAAACACCAGCGTCCTCACCTGGCCCTGGGACACGGCCTGGGCAAATCGCTCGTTCAAGGCCAGGAGCTTTTCCCCATAGGCGGCGGCGTTGGCTCGATAGGCGCCGGCATTCTTTTCATCCAGGGATGCCAGCTTTTCCCCGATCACATCCGCCAGGAAGGCGGCGTTTTTCAGGGACAGCCAGATGTGCTCGTCAAGGGCCGGTCCCTCCGCCCCCGGGTCCGTCTCCTCGGCCGCCATGCCCTCCGGGGTCTCCTCCTCCCTGGCCCGGTCGCCCAGCTCCCGGAGCAGATTTACCGCCACCAGCCTTTCGCTGCCGGCTCCCTTCAGAGCGTCCGCCACCCAGGCGTCGGATTCGCCCCCCACAAAGAGGAACATATCGCAGCTGGCGATCTTCAGGATGTCCTGGGCCGTGGGCTGGAAGCTGTGCAGGTCCACGCCGGTGTCCAGCAGCATGTCGATCCGAGCATCGCCCTCCCCCACCACGTTTTTCACCCAGTCGTAGACGGGAAAGACGGTGGTGACGATCCTGAGGCCCCCGCCCTTCGGGGGCTCCGTTTGAGCCGGGGCGCCGCAGGCCATCAGGCCCAGCAGCAGCGCCAGCATGAGAACAGCTGTTTTTTTCATGCTTTGAGCATAGCGAGGGAAGGGCGGTTTGTCAACGACAACCGACACAGCGGAGCGGGAATCTCACTTCCGCACGGGCACGATCTCGATCCAGTAGCCGTCCGGGTCCTCGATGAAATAGATGCCCATCTTGGGGTTCTCAAAACAGATGACGCCCATCTTTTGATGCTTTTCGTGGACGGCATCGTATTCCGGGGTGCGGAAGGCCAGATGGAACTCCCCCTCCCCCAGGTCATAGGGCGTCTCCCGATCCTTCAGCTCCGTCAGCTCCAGCCGGAAGGGAGATTCCGCCTCGTCCTGAAGGAACACGATCCGATAGGACCCATCCGCCGCGTTCTTCTCCCGGCAGGGGGTCAAATTCAGCGCCTCCTTATAGAAAGCCAGGCTCCGCTCCATGTTCAGCACATTGAAATTGAAATGATTGAATGTCAGCATTGGGGATCCTCCTTTGAAACGGTGTATAGATAGGCCTGGCCCCGGCGGCCGACCCGCCGAAGGGCCCCCATGTGGGCGAGCACCCCGGCGGCGGCGCTGCGGCCCGATTGGGGCAGCTTCATGGCCTTGCCCAGCTCCTGGGCGGTGAAGGTCTCCGGCAGCCCCTGGGGCAGCAGGGCGGCATAGTCCGCCGGATCGTGGAGCCGGACCGCGCCCCGGAATTCCGTGGGAGCGAACTCCAGCTTTTGGGCAGGATGGCGCCTTTGGCCGGTGAGCAGCCGCACCTCCTCCCCCGCCAGCCGGACCAGCAGAAAGGACAGGTTGGGGTCCGGCAGAAGGGGCTTGAGATAGACCAGCGCCGGCAGCACCCCGGCGGGCCGCTCCCCCTTGGGGCTCTTGCGCCTTTGAAGCAGCTCCCCCGTGGCGGCGTCCATGTTCAGCAGCCACTTTTCCTCGATGACGGGGAGCACCACGGTGACGGGATAATAGGGCAGCAGGGCGGAAAGCTTGGGCTTGAGCCGGTGAATGCTCCGGGTCTGGACCTCAAAGATGCCCCGCCCGTTGAACACATCCGCCGTATATCGGCCCAGCTTCACCTCGTGGCGGGCCATGTCCGGCTCGATCATCCGCTTCAAAACCGCATGAAGGGTTTTCTCCCCCAGGGTACCCACCCCCTGGTCCGCCCGGCCCGTGGCCTGCACCGCCCGGCAGGCGGCAAAGAAGCTCATCTCGTCCATGCCCTGCATCGTTTCCATGGAGACAGTATACCGCAGAAAGAAGAAAGAGTAAAGAAAAAAGGGTCTCCCGACGGAGCCAGGAGACCCTTTTGTTTGTGGGATGGGAATTCAGGCGATCATCAGACGATGCCCTGGCCCATCATGGCGTCGGCCACCTTCAGGAAGCCGGCGATGTTGGCGCCGGCCACCAGGTTGTAGCCCAGGCCGCAGCGCTCAGCCGCTTCCACGGAGGCGGTGTAGATGTTGTCCATGATGTTGTGGAGCTGAGAATCCACTTCCTCGGCCTTCCAGCTGAGGCGCTCGGAGTTCTGGCTCATCTCCAGGCCGCTGACGCTCACGCCGCCGGCGTTGACCGCCTTGGAGGGGGCCACGGTGAGGCCCTTGTCCATGAGGAAGTAGAGGGCTTCGTTGGTGGTGGGCATGTTGGCGACTTCGATGTAGTACTTGAGGCCGTTGTCCAGCATCTGCTGGGCTTCCTTCATGCCGATCTCGTTCTGATAGGCGCAGGGCATGCAGATGTCCACCTTGACGCCCCAGGGCTTCTGCTTGGGGAAGAACTCAACGCCGAACTTGTCGGCATAATCCTGGACCCGGTTCCGGTTGGAGGAACGCATCTCCAGCATGTAGCCGATCTTCTCCTCGGTGATGACGCCGTCGGGATCATAGATATAGCCGTCGGGGCCGGAGAGAGTGACGACCTTGGCGCCCAGCTGGGCAGCCTTCTTGCAGACGCCCCAGGCCACATTGCCGAAGCCGGAGACCGCGATGGTCTTGCCTCCCATGGTCTCGCCGTCATGCTTCAAAACGTTCTCGGCATAGTAGATGGCGCCGTAGCCGGTGGCTTCGGGACGGATCACGCTGCCGCCGAAGGAGCGGGCCTTGCCGGTGAGCACGCCGTTCTCATAGGCGTTGACGATGCGCTTATACTGGCCGAACAGGAAGCCGATCTCCCGGCCGCCCACGCCCAGATCGCCTGCGGGTACATCCACGTTGGGACCGATGTGGCGATAGAGCTCGGTCATGAAGCTCTGGCAGAACCGCATGATCTCGGCATCGGACTTGCCGGTGGGATCGAAGTCGGAGCCGCCCTTGCCGCCGCCCATGGGCAGACTGGTCAGGCTGTTTTTGAAGATCTGCTCAAAGCCCAGGAACTTCATGACGGACTGGTTCACGTGGGAAGCGAAGCGCATGCCGCCCTTGTAGGGGCCGATGGCGCTGTTGAACTGCACGCGGAAGCCGCGATTCACCTTCACCTCGCCGGCATCGTTGACCCAGGGCACCCGGAACTGAATGACCCTCTCGGGCTCCACCAGCCGCTCCAGCAAGGCAGCCTTCTCGTACTCGGGGTGCTGCTCAACGACCTTCTCCAGGGAACGGAGAACCTCTTCCACGGTCTGGATGAATTCCTTCTGATCCGGATCGCGGCGCTTTACATCCTCAATGACTCTCTCGATGTATGCGTTCATAGTGACCTCCATTAAAGATTTGTTGCCTCCGCCTGCACCGCATACTGCAGGTTTTGATGCATCTATATCATATCACTTTGGGGAAAGTTGTCAACCGCAAAAAGCGCCGCGGCCAGATAAAAAACAGCGGGAGGCCGTTGAAAAGCCTCCCGGTCATGGATAATATATATTTTCGCTTACTTGATGAGCTGCTGGGGCTTGGGCTCCTCGCCGGCGGGGGTGGCGCCGCGGCGCACGATCAGGTTGGTGACGATGCCCAGGATCAGGGCGCAGGCCACGGTGGTGATGGTGATGGTGCCCATGCTGGTGGCAAAGCTGAGGGAGAGGCCGCCCACGCCGGAGATCAGGATGACGGAGGCCACGAACAGGTTCCGGTTGTCATTGAGATCAACCGGCTGGAGCATCTTGAGGCCGGACACGGCGATGAAGCCATAGAGGGTCATGCACACGCCGCCCATGACGCAGGGGGGGATGCTGTCAAGGAACGCCACCAGGGGGCTGACGAAGGCCACGATGATGGAGAGGAAAGCGGCGTAGGTCACGGTGACCACGGAGGCGTTCTGGGTGATGGCCACGCAGCCGATGGACTCACCATAGGTGGTGTTGGGGCAGCCGCCGAAGAAGGCGCCGGCCATGGAGCCGATACCGTCGCCCAGCAGGGTCTTGTCCAGGCCGGGGTCCTTGGTCAGATCCCGCTCGATGATGGTGGACAGGTTCTTATGATCGGCCAGGTGCTCCGCGAAGACCACGAAGGCCACGGGAACATACGCCACGAAGATGGTCCACACGTAGGTGCCGTTCAACTCAGCAAAGCCGTCCTTGGCGATCAGGAAGGAGAACTGAGGCAGGCTCAGGAAGGTCTTGAGGGAAACGCCGCCCTGGAAGAGGCTGGTGAAGGGCGCAAAGTCTATGACCTTCAGGGCGTCGTTATTGGTGGCGTTGCCGATGAGGGTGAAGCAGGCGGCCACGGCGTAGCCGGCCAGGATGCCGATGATGAAGGGGATCAGGCGGATCCGCTTGCTGCCATAAACGGAGCAGATGATGACCACGAACAGGGTGACCAGAGCGCAGATGAGGGCCACATAGGGGGAGGTAGCGGCGCCGTCGCCCTTGACCATGTCGCCCACGGCGTTGCCCGCCAGGCAGAGGCCGATGATGGCCACGATGGGCCCGATGATGACGGCGGGCATCAGCTTATTGATCCACTGCACGCCGAAGGACTTGACCAGAATGGCGAAGACCACGTAGACGAGACCGGCGAACACAGCGCCCATGATCAGGCCCAGGAACCCGAGGCTCATGGAGACGCCGCCCGCGAAGGCCGCGAACATGGAGGGCAGGAACGCGAAGGAGGAGCCCAGGAACACAGGGCTGCGGAACTTGGTGAAGAGCTGGTAGACGAGGGTGCCGATGCCGGCGCCGAAGAGGGCGGCGGAGGCGGTCATGCCGTTGCCCACGATGGCGGGCACGGCGATGGTGGCGGCCATGATGGCCAGCAGCTGCTGGAACGCGAAGACCACGCGCTCGGAGAATTGGGGTTTGTCCTCCACGTTGTAGATGAGTTTCATTGTTTGTTCTCCCTTCCTTTTTCCTATATCTCTTCCGCCGATCTCTCAGCGGATAGCGAACAGCTTGACGCCCAGGGGCTCGTTGTCGATCTCGGGCACGGTGACGAAGATCATCTCGTCCCGGGAGGTGGGGATGTTTTTGCCCACGAAGTCGGGGCGGATGGGCAGCTCCCGGTGTCCCCGGTCGACGAGCACGGCCAGCTGGATGCTGGCGGGGCGGCCGGCGGCAAAGACGCCCTCCATGGCGGCCCGGGCGGTGCGGCCGGTGAAGATCACATCGTCCACCAGGATCACATCCCGCCCCGTCACCGCCACGGGAAAATGGGATTCCCCGGCGTCGGGCAGGGAGGTGATCTCGGTCAGATCGTCCCGATAGAGGGTGATGTCCATATAGCCCACGGGGCAGGAGACGCCCTCGAACTTCTCCATGTTGGCGGCGATGGCCTGAGCCAGGGGCAAGCCCCTTCGGCGGATGCCCACCAGCAGGATGTTTTCCACACCCTTGTTCCGCTCGATGATCTCGTGGGTGAGGCGGGCCAGGGACCGCTGCACGGCGGCCTCGTCCATGATCTGGGCTTTGAACTCCATGGGCATCCTTTCCAGCGGACCGGGGCAAATCAAAAAGCCTGCCGGCGATATCCGGCAGGCTGTGCATGCATCCTTTGCGCCCTTTTTGTGCGCGTCGAACCGCTGACCTTACCGGCATCTCTGTACCGCTTAAAAATCATTGGAGGTATATTAGCATGCGAATTTTGATTTGTAAAGGGGGTTTTGCAAATTTGCACCCATATTTTGTGGCGGCTCGCTTCGGGGACACAGGATGCAGGGACGATCCCCCTCTCTTCCCCCTTACGCAAAGGGAGTGGCCCGCCAGGGCCGGAGGGGATCGCTACGCCCCGTATCCGTACACCTTCAAAAAGTATCGGTAAAGGGGCATGAGGTCGGAGAGGCGGTCGCAGACCAGGTTCACAAAGTCGTGGGAAAAGAGCTTTTCGTTGAAGGGTTCCTCATGGGCGACCCATAGATACTTCTTGTTGTACCAGGGGTCGAGCTCGTCCCCGTCGTGCCCCTTCTTGCGCTTGAACGCGGGGCCGTTGAGGGTGAAATAGTCCTGCTCGTTGAACTGCCGCACCAGGCGCAAAAAGGGCTTCGGATCATCGTCTATGCTCTTGCGGTACCCCGCCATGCCCTGGGGATCCCGCCAGTAGTCACAGCCGATTTCCCAGGTGAGGGCCGTGAGCCCAAAGAACAGGGTGCAGCCCCCCTCCATGCTGCGGGAGGGCTTCAGAGAAAACCATAAATGGTCCTTGTAGGGCCCCCGGCCGAAGAGGCGGCGGGCATCCCGATAGATGCGGGAGATGTGCAGCTCGAAGGGATCGTCGGGAAAGCGGCGGACCATCTCCGCCATGACATCCTTCGCCAGCTCATCCATGGGCTTCTTCAGGCTCCGCTCGTAAACCTCCCGATGGGCCTCGAACCAGGGTCTGTCGTTGTTGAGGGCCAGATTCATCATAAACTCGCTGGTTTCGGTGGAAAATCCGGTGAACATGGGCCGTTCCCTCCTTTTTCGCTTTGTCGTGCCATTTTAGCCGGTGAAGCTTCCCCTTGTCAAGATTGTGTTTGCGACAGGGCTGTGGTATACTGTATAACCAAATCATGAGAGGGAACGCCCATGTCCAGCCTGTTCATCATCAATCTGATCATCAACGCCACCTGTCTGGCGCTGAGCTTTCTGGGGCTCATCTTTGTTCTGACCAACCGCATGCCGGACAGGGTGACCAGAAGCTTTTTCCTCGCCTTTTTCTGCGTGTTGATGGCCTACAGCCTCGCCTCGCTGCTGGCCGATATGGATGAGGTCGTCCTCTACCCGCATCACGGGCTGATCTCCCGTCTCTGTGTCTTTGCTCTGTCCCTCTTCTCCTCCCTGCTGACGCTGCTGATCACCGGCTTTCTGCTCTACTGCTGCGGCGAGGACTGGAAGCGCAGCCCCGCCATGTGGATCGTTGAAGGGCTGTGGTCGGCGTATCTGCTCCTGCTCATCCTCACCCAGTTCACCACCTTCATCTACTATTATGACGAAGGCGGCATCTATCATCGGGGTCCCTGGTATCCCCTGCTGCTGGTCCCCACGTTGCTCATCATGGCGGCGGATGTCGTCGTCCTGTGGCGGCGGCGGGGGCAGCTGACGCACAAGCAGCGAAACGCCTTCGCCTGTTATCTGTTGATCCCGGCCGTCTCCATGCTGATCCAGATGGTCGCCTTTGGCCTGCACACCATCGTGCTGGGCACCACCGTCTCCTCCTTTTTGCTGTTTGCCTACATCTTTTCGGACCTGACGGAGCGCTTCTATCAGAAGGAGCGGGAGGTGACCGCCCTGAAAACGGATGTGATGCTGAGCCAGATCCAACCCCACTTCCTCTACAATGTGCTGGGGGCCATCCAAGGCCTGTGCCGAACGGATCCCGCGGCGGCTGAGCAGGCGGTGGCCAAGTTTTCCCGCTATCTGCGGGGCAACACGAGCTCCCTCTCCCAGTCGAAGATGATCCCCTTTGAGCAGGAGCTGGCCCACACCCGGCTGTTTTTGGAGCTGGAGCAGCTGCGCTATGAGGACGCGCTGCAGGTGTCCTTCTGTCTGGGGCCCAGAGACTTTTTCCTGCCGCCGCTGACGCTGCAGCCCCTGGTGGAGAACGCGGTGCGCCACGGGGTGCGGCAGAACCCGGAGGGTCGGGGCACGATCACCGTCTCCACGGCGGTCTTCTACGATCGGTTTGAGATCACGGTGACGGACGACGGCCCCGGCATCTCCCCCACCCCGGCCGCCGGGGACGGGGCCCACATCGCCATCGGCAACGTGCGGGAGCGGCTGAAGCTGATCGCGGGCGGGCAGCTCGTCCTTCACTCGACCCCGGGAACGGGGACCACCGCCACCATCCTTTTGCCCCGGAGGAAGGAAAGCCAATGCTGATCTATGCCATAGACGACGAACCGAAGATGCTGCGCATGCTCCACGACGCCATCGCGGAGGCGGCGCCGAACGCCCGTATCCTGGATTTCACCGGCGCTCCGGCCGCCATAGAGGCCGCCGGGCAGGATGCGCTCCGGCCCGACGCGGTGTTCTCCGACATCGAGTTGCCGGGGATGAGCGGCCTTGCCCTGGCCGTTCGGATCAAAGAAGCTGCTCCCCAGGCCCGGATCGTGTTCGTCACCGGCTATGAGCAATACGCTCTGGAGGCCTTTCGGCTCCACGTGAACGGATATATTCTCAAGCCTGTGGAGGCAGCCGCCGTGCGGGAGGAGCTTTCGCTGCTGGCCGCCCCGCCGCCGCCCGCCCCGCAGAAGCTCTATGCCCGCTGCTTCGGCACCTTCGAGGTGTTTTGGGAGGGGCAGCCGTTGCTCTTTGAGCGGCGCAAAACCAAGGAGCTGCTGGCTTTTTTGATTGACCAGAACGGGGCCGCCGTCACCGCCGAGCAGATCGCGGCGGCGCTGTGGGAGGATGAGCCGGATCTGAGAAAGGCAAAGCACTATATCCGAAACCTGGTGAGCGATCTGAGGAACATCCTGCGGCGCATCGACCGGGAGGATCTGCTCATCCGCAAGAGCGGCGAGCTGGCCATCCGGCCGGAGGGATTCGCCTGCGACTATTATGCGCTGCTGGCCGGCGACCCGGCGGCCGTCAACGCCTATCGGGGCGAATACATGCGCCAGTACAGCTGGGCGGAGCTGACCACGGGCAAGCTGTGGTTCCGCACGGGCTTTTAACCGAAAATGTTTCTGTGACAGGATGATTTTCCCGCTTTTTTTGTGACGGTTTTGTGCGCGCGGCATGGTAGACTTCCATGATATTATGGAAAGAATCAGGCTGCCTATGTCATTTTCCTTATCAAATCAGGATAGTCCTATCCTTCAGATGCGTACCTTCGGTAGCTTCTCCCTCAGCTGGAAGGGCAAGCGGATCGACGCCTTTTTCCGCAAGAGCAACGCCCAGAGCATCGTGCTGCTGCAGCTGCTGCTGCATCGCCGGAGGGAGGGCGTCTCCCGGGAGCAGCTGATAGAGGCCCTGTTTTATGACCGGGAGCCGACAGACCTGTCCCACGCCCTGCATGTGCGCATCTACAATCTGAAATCCAAGCTGCGCAAGGTGGGGCTGCCTCCCTGCAACTACATTGAAAATCGGGAGGGGGCCTTTTTCTGGACGGAGCAGATCCCGGTGGAAGAGGATGCGGACATCTTCGAGGCCGCCTGCCGTCAAGCGGAGGCTGAGACGGATGCGAAAACCAGGCTGGAGCTGCTGCTGGGTGCCTGTCGGCTGTACAGCGGGGAGTTTCTGTATCCCCATTCGGACCAGCTCTGGGCGAACCATGAGGGTCGGCGATATGAGGTCATGTTCGACCATTGCGTGAAGGAGGCCGCCGGTCTTTTGCACAGAGCCAGGGACTGGCATCGGCTCATGCTGCTGGGCGGACAGGCCACGCAGGCCCAACCCTTTTGCGGCTGGGAGGCGCTGACCATGGAGGCCATGATCTCCCTTGGCCGAAACGAGGACGCCATGGAGGTTTTCCGCCAGGCGGAGGTCCGATATCGGACGGAGATGGGGCTGTCCCCGGACGAGGAGATGGTCGTTCTGGCGGAGCAGGCCCGGGCGCACCTTGGGCTCGCGCCGGAGGATGCGGACCTGATCCGGCGGGACCTGCTGGAAGGGGCTCCGGCGGAAGGGGGGCTCCTGTGCCCCTATCCCGTGTTCAAGAACATGTGCCGGATGGCTCAACGGCTGTCGCCCTGGGGCGAGCGATTCCTCCTGCTGCGCATTTCCCTGCCGGAGGGGAACGAGGAAAGCATGGCCCAGCTGCAGCGGATCGTGTGCAGCGTCCTGCAGGAGGGGGATGCGGCGGCGCCCTGCGGAGACAGGCAGCTGCTGGTGCTTCTTGCCGACGGGGCGGCGCGGGAGAATGTCGTCTCCCGGATCCAGGCGGAGCTGGCAGAGAAACGAAACGAGCTAAGGGCTGAAGTTTCCTTCCTGAACGGATAGCGTTTCCCCTGGGCGGCCATGCCCGATCTCCACAAAAACTGTTTGCGGCACAGTGAAAGATTTTGCTTGCATTTTTCACGGTATACCGTCATAATAAGACATATTTTCATGAGGAGGAGATCAGCATGGCAGAGGTGAACAAAGGGTACGCACCCCTTCAGGAACGGATCCGCAAGGAGGGACGGGTCCTGCCCGGGAACATCATCAAGATCGATGGATTTTTGAACCACCGGGTGGACATGCAGCTCATGCACGAGCTTTCCCATGAGTTCATCCGCCGCTTCGACACCGCCAAGGTGACGCTGGTCATGACCGTGGAAGCCAGCGGCATCGCCCTGGCCTCCGCCGTGGCCGCAGATCTGGGCGTCCCCCTGCTCTACGCCAAGAAGGCCAAGTCCGACAACATCGAGGGCGGCCTGTTCCAGAGCGAGATCATGTCCTATACCTACAAGAAAAAGGTGCGGCTGCTGGTGTCCCGGCAGTGGCTGTCCCCCGACGACAAGGTGCTGGTCATCGACGATTTTTTGGCCATGGGCGAGGCCCTGCGGGGCGTGTGCGAGATCGTGAACCAGTCCGGGGCGGAGCTGGTCGGCATCGGCGTGGCCGTGGAGAAGGGCTTCCAGCCCGGAGGCAAAAACCTGCGGGCGGCGGGGCACCATGTGGAGTCCCTGGCCATCATCGAGAGCGCAGACCCGGAGAAGGGGATCGTGTTTAGGGGCGAGTAAGGACTGTTTACCTGCGACTTTTTCTTTTCAGTGAAAAGAAAAAGTCGCCCAAAAAGAAAAGCTCAGGAAGACTGATATAGTAGTATTCCTGAGCTTTTTATATTCCTAAAGTTCTTTGGGTCTGCTCCCTTTCTTTCAAGAAAGGGGGCGGACTTTCAATCCTTCCGCTCACTCCTCCGGCTCGGCTTCCATGGCCCGCTGCCGCCGCTTGTACGCCGCCGCCATCAGGGACAGCAACCCGAAGCATAGAGCAAAGGAAACCGCCGCACCGAGGAAGGCGGCAGCAGCCACACCCCAGGGCTTCCCGGGGAAGCGAGTCAATCCCACCGCAAGCGTGAAAAGGCCCACGGCCAACCCCGCCACCAGGGATACCGACAGGTTTGTCTTGGCGTTCGGCTGAAAATGCCGATCCCAAATGCCGTTCTTCAGGCAGGCTGCCACCAGATAGATCGACAGGATCATGAATACGATCCATTCCCCTGCCAGCCGCCCCATGTCAGGCCCAAACGCGATAACCTGCACCATCAACGCGATCAGCAGCCCCCAGAAGGCCAGCCAGCAGCCCACATGCTCGATCTTCAGCAGGGCCTGTTCCTGCCGCTCGTCCAACTTATTGCTCATTTTCTTCATTTTCTTCTTCCTCCCAAAAGATATCGTTCAAGGTGACGCCCAGCGCCCGGCAGATGGCCACGCACAGCCTGATGGAGGGATTGAACTCCCCTGCCTCGATGAGGCCGATGGTCTGCCGGGTCACCCCGGCCTTCTGGGCCAGCTCCGTCTGGGACATGCCCCGCTCGATGCGCTTGAACTTCAGTTTCAGATTTCTCATGCCGGTTCCCTCCTGACGATGTACAGTATATATTGCATTCCCGGATTTGTCAACTATATTTTGCAAATCAATTTTATAAATTGCTTATCTGCCGCTTTTTCTTTTCAGGAGAAAAAGCGGCGCAAAAAGAAAAGCTCAGGAAGACTAACAAAGTAGAATTCCTAAGCTTTTTTGTATTTCTAAAGTTCTTTTTGGTCCTTTTTCTTTCAAGAAAAAGGATCGAAATATAAATGATTCCGATTAAGACAATTCAAACATACCCGTATACAGCTGATAATACCTCCCCCGCTGCTCCAGGAGGGCCTGGTGGTCGCCCCGCTCGATGATGACGCCGTGCTCCAGGACCATGATGGCGTTGGCGTTGCGGACGGTGGAGAGCCGATGGGCGATGACGAACACGGTCCGCCCCTTCATAAGCTCGTCCATGCCGCGCTCAATGTGGGCCTCGGTCCGGGTGTCGATGGAGCTGGTGGCCTCGTCCAGGATGAGCACCGGCGGATCCGCCACGGCGGCCCGGGCGATGGCGATGAGCTGCCGCTGGCCCTGGGAGAGGTTGGCGCCGTCGGCGGTGAGGACGGTTTCATACCCTTCCGGCAGATGGGAGATGAAGAAATGGGCGTTGCTCCGACGGGCGGCGGCGATGCACTCCTCGTCCGTGGCGTCCAGGCGCCCATAGCGGATGTTCTCCATGACCGTGCCGGTGAACAGATGGGTGTCCTGAAGCACCATGCCCAGGGATCGGCGCAGGTCGTCCTTTTGGATGTCCTTCACGTTGATGCCGTCATAGGTGATGGATCCCTGCTGCACATCGTAGAACCGGTTGATCAGGTTGGTGATGGTGGTTTTCCCGGCGCCGGTGGAGCCCACGAAGGCGATCTTCTGGCCGGGCTTGGCATAGAGGTTCAGGTCCTTGAGCACATCCACCTTCCCGTCATAGGAGAAGGTCACATGGTCGAAGCGCACATCGCCCCGAAGGGGGATCCGCTCCTCGCCCCGGACCCAGGCCCACTGCTCCTTCCCCACCTTCTCCAGGCGATATTTCCCTTCGTCCACCTCCACGGGGGTGTCCATGAGATCGAAGATCCGTTCCGCGCCGGCCAGGGCGTTGAGCACGCCGGTGACCTGCTGGGAGATCATGTTGATGGGCCGGGCGATCTGCTTGCTGTACTGCAGATAGGCCGCCAGGGTGCCGATATCCATGAGGCCCCGGATGATGAGGCTGGTGCCGGACATGGCGGAGACGGCAAAGAGGATATAGCTGGTGTTGCCCATGATGGGCATGAGGATCATGCCATAGGAATTGGCCCGGGCGGCGGCGGTCTTCAAGTTTTGGGCAAGCTGGCCGAACTCGGATTTCACCTGCCGCTCATGGCAGAACACCTTCACCTCCCGCTGGCCCTCGAAATGCTCCTCCACATAGCCGCTGGCGGCGGCGATGGCGGCCTGCCTGGCCCGGAAATACTTGGCGCTGAGGCCGGTGAGCCGGCCCACCAGGATGGTCATGACAAACAGGATGCCCAGCACCAAAAGGGTCAGCTTCCAGTTCATGAGGAACATGGCCACCAGCACGCCCAGGAGCGTGACGGAGCTGCTGATCATGTTGGGGAGGGCGTTGGAGAGCATCTCCCGCAGGGTGTCGGTGTCGTTGGTGAAGCGGGACATGATCTCGCCGTGGGTCCGGCTGTCGAAATACTGCAGGGGCAGCTTTTCCAGATGCTCATACATCTCACAGCGGATCTCATAGAGCACGCCGGTGTTCACCCGCAGCAGCAGCCGGTTCACGCCATAGTTGGCGGCCACGCCGGCCACATACACCCCTGCCAGCAGCAGGATGTTGCGGAGGATGGGCCCGAAATCCCGGCTGCCGTTTTGGAACATGTCCACGGCGATGTTGAAGATGGGTTTCAACAGATAGGTGCCCACCACGCCGCTCAGGCTGTTGACCAGCAGCAGGGCCGCCACCAGCAAAAGCTTTCCCAGGTGGGGCCGCAGATAGCCGAAGAGGCGGGCGAAGGTCCTGCCCACGTTTTTGGGTTTTGCAAAACCGCGCGCCATATTACGCGACCTCCTTTCTCATCTGGGACTCATAGACTTCCTGATAGATGCGGTTCCTGGCGAGGAGCTCCCCGTGAGTGCCCACATCGTTGATCCGCCCCTCGTCCAGGACCACGATCCTGTCGGCGTCCATGACGGAGTTGAGCCGCTGGGCGATGATGATCTTGGTGGTCTCGGGGCAGACGGTCCGGAAGGCCTCCCGGATGGCGCTGTCCGTGGCGGTGTCCACGGCGCTGGTGGAGTCATCCAGAATGAGGATCTTCGGGTTTTTCAGCAGGGCTCGGGCGATGCACAGCCGCTGCTTCTGGCCGCCGGACACGTTCACACCTCCCTGGCCCAGGTCGGTGTCGTAGCCCTTGGGAAAGCCCATGATGAAGTCGTGGGCGCAGGCGACACGGCAGGCGGCCTCGATGGCCTCGTCCGTGGCGTTGGGGTCGCCCCACCTCAGATTCTCCCGGATGGTGCCGGAAAAGAGCACGTTCTTCTGCAGCACCATGCCGACGGCCCCCCGAAGGGCGTCGGTGGAATAGTCCTTCACATTGACGCCGCCCACCCGCACGCTGCCGGCGGTGGCCTCATAGAGCCGGGGGATCAGCTGGACCAGGCTGGTTTTGCCGCTGCCGGAGCCGCCGATGACGCCGATGGTCTCCCCGCTTTGGATGTGCAGGTCGATGTCCGTCAACGTGGGATTTTCGTCGCTGCCGGAATAGGAGAAGTTCACGTGATCAAAGTCGATGGAGCCGTCCTTCACCGCCAGGGGGGAGGACCGGTTTTCGTCGATGTCGGGGACCTCGTCCAGGACCTCCACCAAACGCTTGGCGGAAGCGGAGGACATGATGAGCATCATGAAATACATGCTGAGCATCATCAGGGAGATGAGGATGGAGCTGATATAGGAGATGAAGCTGATGAGCTCGCCGGAGGTCATTCGGCCCGTGGCGATGTGGGTGCTGCCGATGCCCACCACCGCCAGGATGCAGGCATACATGGTCAGCGTCATAAGGGGGCCGCTGAGGATGAGGATCTTCTCCGCGTTGAACTGAGCCTGCCGCACATCCGCGGCGCTCTTCTTGAACTTCTTCGTTTCATGGTCCCCGCGGACAAAGGCCTTCACCACCCGGATGGCGATCAGATTCTCCTGGGCGGAGGCGTTCATGTCGTCGTAGCGATGGAGCATGGCGATGAACCGGGGATGGGCCCTGGTGCCGATGAGGACCAGGCACGCCGCCAGCACCGGCAGGGCGCACAGCAGCACCAGCGACAGCCGGCCGGAGATGCGGACGGCCATGAAGGTGGCCAGCACCAGCTGGGCCGGGGAGCGCATGGCCATGCGGATGGTCATCTGAAAGGCCTGCTGGATGTTGGTGATGTCGTTGGTCATGCGGGTGATCAGCGAGGGGGTGGTGAACTTGTCCGTGTTCTTGAAGGAGAAATCTTCCACCGCGCCGAAGACCGCGTTCTGCAGGTTCATGGCAAAGCCCGTGGAGGACCGGGCGCCGAAGATGACCCCCAGCATGCCGAGGGCCATGGCCCCCAATGTCAGCAGGATCATGACGCCGCCCATGCGGTATACATAGGCCGTGTCCCCCAGGCTGATGCCGTTGTCGATGAGCAGGGCCATATACTTGGGGATCAGCACCTCAAAGACGACCTCGCCGATCATGCAGGCGATGGTGAGAAAGGCCGGGTATTTATACTTGCCCACATAGCCCAAAAGCCGTTTGACCGTGTTCTTCATTTCTTCTCCTTCCGCTTGTCCGCTTCCAACAGCGCGCTGAAAACCTGATTGGGGCTGAGGCCCCGGCCGCCCAGGTTGTCCATCATCCTGTCCAGCACCCGGGAAAAGGCCATGAGGTCCTCTTCGTCGATGTTCGCAAAGGTCCGGGCGTTCACCCGGTTGAGCATTTTCCGCTTCTCCTCTGTCAGGGCCGCCCCCTCCTCGGTGACGAACAGCTGGTTTTTGCGCCGGTTCCCCGGGTCCACCCGCCGCTCCAAAAGGCCCTCCTTCTCCAGGCGCTTGCAGCTGGTGGCCACGGAGGCCGCCGAAACATAGAGCCAGTCGGCCACCTCCCCCTGGGTGCAGCCGGGATGCTCCAGGATATAGGCCATGAGGGGCACGGGGATCAGCTTTTGCCCCAGCCGCTCCCGTTCCCGGTTCAGGGCGGTCCGCCGCAGGGCGCTCACCAAAGCCATCCGCTTGGCCAGCTCCTCAATTTGCATAATCGATTCCTTTCTGCATAAAATTAAATGGTTAACTGTTAATCAGTTAACCATTATAGCCACTTCCATGGGAATGTCAATGGGGGAAATGTGGCAAAATAGGGAACTGTTGTTTCATTCCGACAGCAGGTCCCGCAGGAGGCGCTTTCGATCGGAGAGAAACAGGCTCATGATCCGGTAGCTGTCCGTGTCCTCATAGGCGATGGGGCGGATCGGCCCCTCGTCGAAGGAGAGGATGGCCGCCCCGGGCAGGCCCAGCAGGATGGGCGAATGGGTGACGATGAAGAACTGGGCCCCGGCCCGGGCGCAGGTGTATATCTCCCGCAGCAGCGTCAGCTGCCGCTGGGGGGACAGGGCTGCCTCCGGCTCGTCCAGGAAGTAGAGGCCGCCGCCCCGGAAGTTGTTTTGCACCGTGGCGAGGAAGCTCTCTCCATGGGATTTCTCGTGCAGGCGCTGGGGCACGCCGCCGGGACCCTGGCTATACTCATCCTCCGCTGTGGCCACGTTATAGAAGCTTTCCGCCCGTAGGAAATAGCCCCAGCGGGCCTTTTTCGGCCCTCGGATCAGGCGCAGAGCGCCGCACAGCTCCGAATGGGAATCGAAGGTGGAGAAGGCATAGTTCTTCGTGCCCCCCTCTGGGTTGAAGCCCTCGGCGATGGCCATGGCCTCCAGCAGGGTGGATTTGCCGCTGCCGTTTTCCCCCACGAAGCAGGTGACGGGGCTGTCGAAGTCCACCCGGTCCACCTCGGCGATGGCCCCGATGGTCCAAAGATAGCTGCTTTGCAGGATGGCGTCCCACTCCAGGCAGGCAGCCCGGATGAACAGGTCAGCAGCCACGGGGATCCTCCTCCATGAACCGGATGAACCGGGCCTCCACCTCCTCCGCGGGAATGCCCAGGCGCTGGCTCAGGTTTTCCAGCAGGGGCAGATCGGCGGCATACACTTCCTGCAAAAACCGCTCTCGGCCCAGGTGGTTTATCAAAAATTCCACAAATGCCCCGGCGATGGGATAGGCGATCTCGCTGGGGTGGGCATAGAACCCTTCATCCGAAAGAAGCTGGGCAAGGGGGATATAGACGCCCCTTTCCAGGAATTCCCTCCCCCACTGGCGGTTGGGCTTGCCCCAGAAAGCGCCGTCGGCATACATGGCCAGGCCCTCGCTGAGGAGCTCACATTTGGGCATGCAGAGCCGATAGGAAAAGAGATGGGCCACTTCGTGGGCGCCGATGGCCCTGACCCCGTCGCCATAGGCTCCCAGCACATAGTTGGGACCGATGGACAGGCCGTTGGTGGGGCAGGGCTCCAGGCCGAACAGCTCCTGCAGGATCGCCCCGTTTTCCCCAGGGGAATCCGTCAGGAAATACTCAACTTTTTGGGGCAGCTCAAAGCCGAACAGGTCCGCCAGCCGGGCATAGTCCCCCTCCTGCTCCGCCGCCACCGCCTCGATCTCCCGCTCCGCCAGGGACCCGGGGGCATACCGGAACACATGGTGCTCCGTCTCCCGCACCAGGCTCAGCCGGTCCAGGGTTTTCGATTCCGCTTCAATCAACGCATCGGGCTCATCGCCCCAGACAAACAGCTTCATGCGCTCTCCTATTCCAGGCTCCGTTTCACCTTCCAGAGCTTGTCCTCGGCGATCATGACCCTGAGGCGGGTGCCGGTCTCCTCATGAACTTCCTCCAGAATGTTGCCCGCGGCCCGCAGGGCCTGCATGGCCTCATATTTTTCATAGGGGATGAACAGCTCCATGAGCCGCTGGCCCTGGTTCAGCGTCTCCTCCGCCTTGGCGAGAAGGTCGCTGAGGCCCTGCCCCGTCAGGGCGCTGATGTGGACGAAGGCCCCCCGATGGGCGGGCAGGGCCCCCTCCTTGTCCACCTTGTTGTAGACATCGATGCGGGGGGTGTTCCCGGCGCCCAGGGAGGTGAGGACCTCCCCCACCACCTGCATCTGTACCTCGTAATGGGGGCAGCTGCTGTCGATGACATGGAGGATGAGGTCCGCCTCCCGCACCTCCTCCAGGGTGGAGCGAAAGGCCTCGACCAGGTCCGTGGGAAGCTTGTTGATAAAGCCCACGGTATCCGAAAGGATGCAGGCCGTGCCCTGGGGCAGGGTGATCTGGCGGACCACCGGGTCCAGCGTGGCAAAGAGCCTGTCCTCCGCCAGGACCGAGGCGTTGGTCAGGGCGTTCAACAGGGTGCTCTTGCCCGCGTTGGTATAGCCCACCAGGGCGATGAGGGGCACGCCGGTCTTTTTCCGGGCCGTGCGGCGCAATGTCCGCTGGCCCTCCACCTCCTTGAGCTCCTCCTTCAGCTCATAGATCCGGCGACGGATCCGGCGGCGGTCGATCTCCAGCTTCTTTTCGCCGGGGCCTCGCATGCCCACGCCGGCCCCCTGGCGGGACAGGGCCAGGCCCGTGCCCAGCAGCCGCGGGAGCCGATATTGAAGCTGGGCCAGCTCCACCTGGAGCCTGCCCTCCCGGCTGGTGGCCCGGGTGGCGAAGATGTCCAGGATGAGCATGGTCCGATCGATGACCGGGGTGCCCAGGACGTCCTCCAGGTTGCGGATCTGGATGGCGGAAAGCTCGTCGTCGAAGATGAACAGGTCCGCCTCGGTGGCGCTGGCCAACAGGCGCAGTTCGTCCGCCTTGCCGGAGCCGATATAGGTGGCGCTGTCCACGGACCGTTTCTTTTGGCTCTCCCGGCGGATGACCTCCACGCCGGCGGTCCTGCTGAGCTCCTCCAGCTCGGAGAGGGTGTCGTAGCCCGCGTTGTTCTCGATGCCCACCAAAATGGCCCGCTCGGGCCGGGCGGCGGCCACATCCACGGCGGGGGCCTTCAGCCGCTGGTCCGCCTCGAAGACGGCGTCCAGCAGGCCCCGCTGGGGGAGCCGGTCATAGCGCAGGGGGCCATAGATCAGGGGCTTGCGCTCCTGGTCCACCAGCTCGCCCACGAAGGCGGCATAGAAGCTGGTGGGCTTGCCCTCCTTCACGCCGATGGCACACATGGCGTCCAGGCGCATGGCGTTCAGGGTGCCCAGATCCACATCGGACAGATATCCGCTGCCGTTGGGATGGGTATGGATGCAGCGGACGCCCGAAAGCCGGTCGATGTTGCGAACCAGGCGCATCTCGGGCATACAGACCGTTCTATCGTCCCCCACGGACACATCCTTGACGAGGCCCGCCCGGGAGATATAGACGCTGATCTCCCGGTTGATCCGGCCCGTGAAGGCGCACAGGGCCTCCAGCAGCTCCCGGGAGGCGAAGGTGCCCGCGCTCTGGTCCATGTCATACAGCGATTTCATTTCCTCCAGCAGCACATCGCGAATGCCGCCGGTGTTTCCGTTGATCTTCTTTTCCATGGAAAAAGTATACCATGGCCCGGGGGGATTGTAAACGAAAAGCGGTTGTATCTTCCCGGAAACCTGATATAATGGGGACAACGAATTGTGTCGGAGGTTTTTATGCAACAGGACATTCATGCGCTGATGGACTTTTTGACCCGATCCGTGTCCCCCTATCACGGGGTGCACGAGGTGCTGCGCATCCTGGAATCGGAGGGCTTTGTTGACCTGCCCCTGACGGGGGATTGGGCCCTGGTCCCCGGGGGCAGATACAGGATCGATTGCCGGGGGACCATGGCCGTGGCCTTCACCGTGGGGGAAAGCTTCTCGCCTCAGGACGGGTTCCGGGTGGCGGCGAACCACATGGACTGGCCCTGCTTCTACATCAAGCCGAACCCGGAGCAGGCGGCGGCGGGGTGCCTGAAGCTGGCCGTGGAGCCCTATGGCGGGCTCATCCACAGCACCTGGATGGATCGGCCCCTGTCCGCGGCGGGCGTGGTGACGGTGAAGGGCGAGCGGGCTATGGCGCCGGAGCGGCGGCTGTTCGACTTTGGCCGGCCGCTGTTCACCATTCCGAACCTGGCCATCCACATGAACCGGGAGGTGAACAAGGGCGTGGCCCTGGATCCCGCCCGGGATCTGCTGCCCCTGGCGGCCACCATCGAAAAGGAGTTCAACAAGAGCGGCTTTTTCCTGAAGCAGGTGGCCGAGGGCATGGGCGTGGCGCCGGAGGACATCCTCTCCTTCGATCTGGTGCTCTATAACGCCGAGGCGCCCCAGCTCATCGGCTTTGACGGCGAGCTCCTTTCCGCCCCCCGGCTGGACAACCTGACCTCCGCCTTCGCCTGCCTCGCCGGCATCGCCGGGCCGCAGCGGAAGGCGGGCGTGAACATCGCCGCCTTTTTCGACCACGAGGAGATCGGCAGTCGGACCAAGACCGGCGCCGACAGCGACACGCTGACCTTCATCGCCGAGAAGATCGCCTGCGCCCTGGGCCTGGATCGGGCCGGGTATCTCAACGCCCTGATGAGCGGGTTCCTGCTCAGCTGCGATGTGGCCCACGCCCTGCACCCCAACCGGATGGAGATGTACGACGGGGAGAACTGCGCCCTGATGAACCGGGGCGTCTCCGTGAAGATGAACTATTCCCAGCGCTACGCCACGGACGCCGCGGGCGTGGGGGCCGTCGAGGGGCTGTGCCAGGCCCGGGGGATCCCCTTCCAGCGGTTCATGAACAAGGCGGGCAGCCCCGGCGGCGGGACCCTGGGCAAGTTTACGGCCACCAACCTGTCCATGCCCTCCGCGGACATCGGCGTGCCGATCCTGGCCATGCACTCCGCCCGGGAGCTCATGGGCGTGAAGGACCAGCAGACCATGAACGATCTGGTGTCGGCCTTCTTCGCGGAGGAGTGAGGAGAATAACGGGTTTTTGCCGCTTTTTCTTTTCAGTGAAAAGAAAAAGCGGCGGAAAAAGAAAAGCTTAAGAAGGGATTTTTGTTCCATTTCCTAAGCTTTTTTATATTCTTAAAGTTCTTTGGGTGCACCCTTTCTTTCAAGAAAGGGTGCGTCTGTTTTAATCCTACCTTACATCACGATCGACGATGCCTCCAGCACATTCTGCACGGCGATGAGCTGCACTCCCGCCAGGTCCGTTTTCACCCCCGGGGGCACGATCACGCTGGTGTAGCCCAGCCGCAGGCACTCCTTCAGCCGGGCGCCCATCTGCCCCACGGGCCGGATATCCCCGGTGAGCCCCACCTCGCCGATGGCCGCCGTGTGGGCCGGCAGGGGCTTGTCATAGCAGGCGGAGGCCACGCACAGCGCCGCCGCCAGGTCCGCCCCCCGATCCTGGAGGCGCAGGCTCCCCGCCACGGAAAGATAGGCGTCCTTGTCCGAAAGCCGCAGCCCCGCCCGCCGCTCCAGCACCGCCAGAAGCATGTTGAACCGGGGCACATCCATGCCCACCGCCGTCCGCCGGGGCGATCCATAGACAGTCGGGCACAGAAGGGACTGCACCTCCGCCAGCAACGGCCGTGACCCCTCCAGCACGCACCCCACGGCGCACCCCGGCACCGCCCGCGTCCCCGAGAGAAACAGCCCGCTGGGATCCGGCACGGGGGCCATGCCCCGGTCCGTCATCTCAAAGACCCCCAGCTCGTTGGTGGACCCGAACCGATTCTTTTCCGACCGAAGCAGCCGCAGCCCCTCCTGCCGATCCCCCTCAAAATAGAGCACCGTGTCCACGATGTGCTCCAGCACCTTGGGCCCGGCCAGGGCCCCCTCCTTGGTCACATGGCCCACCAGGAACACGGGCGTCCCCGTCTCCTTGGCGAACCGGGTGAACTTGGCCGCCGAGGCGCGGATCTGGGTGACGCTGCCCGGGGACGAGGGCGCGTCCTCGGTGAACATGGTCTGGACGGAGTCCACGATGAGGAAGGCCACCTTCCGCCCTTCCGCCTCGGCCAGGATGGTTTCCACCGAATTCTCGCACAGCAGCAGCACCTCTCCGCCCAGTCCCAGCCGATCCGCCCGAAGCCGGATCTGGTGCCGGCTCTCCTCCCCGGAGGCATAGAGCACCAGCCCCGCCCGGGAAAGGTTGTCGGCGCACTGCAGCAGCAGGGTGGATTTGCCGATGCCGGGGCTGCCGCCGATGAGCACGGTCATGCCGGAGGTGAGCCCGCCGCCCAGCACCCGGTCCAGCTCGCCGATGCCGGTGGGGGTCCGGCTCCCCACCTGGGCGGAAACCTCCCGAAGGGGCACGGCCCTGCTGGGGGCGGCGGGGGCCTTCAGGCTCACCCGCTCCTCCTCCACGATGGTGTTCCAGCTGCCGCACTGGGGGCACTTGCCCATCCAGCGCGGGGTTTCATAGCCGCACTCGCCGCAGACGAACACGCTCTTTTGCTTCATGGCTCCTCCCCCGGCTGTTCCGATGAAAAATCGTTGAGATGCATATACTCGATGATGTCCTTGTCCCGCCAGGTCACATCCATCCACACCGCCAGATCCCCTCCCGCCGTCAGGAACATGGCGCTCTCCCGGGCCCGGGTCAGGCAGAAGGTGGCCCCATCGTCGATGAAATAGACATAGATCCTGTCCAAGGCGCCATAGACGATGGCCCCGTCGGCCAGGGCAAAGTCCTCCACCCCCCGGGCCACGGTGATCAGCCGCCCGTCCCCGGCCACATAGACAAGGTCGCTGTCCTCCCCGTGATAGCCGGTGAGGAAGGCGGTGATCCGGCCGTCGGTCCGGGGGTCGTGGACCGTGACACCAAACCGCTCCTCCTTCGCTTCGCCGGTGGCGAGGTCCAGGGTCTTCAGCGTCCCCGGCTCGCTCACATAGACCAGCTTCCCGCCCCCCGCCGAGAGGGCGGAGATCCCGGCATCCACGCTGTCGAAGAGCTCCAGCGTCACGCTTTCGCCGGTGACGAGATCGCAGCCGAAGAGCTTGTCCCGGCTGGTGCCCGTCCGCTCGATCCAAAAGGCGGCGTCCTCCCACAGGGCCAGGACCGGCAGCCCCAGGTGGACGGTTTTCAGGATGCGGTTCTCCCCCGTCGCCCGGTCGTAAACCCGGATCTGTCCCCCGCCGGAGGCAGCCGCGTCCAGATAGACGATCCAGTGATCGTTCATGCGCAGGCGGCGGATGGATTTGTATTGGATGGCCAGGGGCAGATAGGCGGCGCGCCGGGCCCGGGTGTCATAGAGGATGGCGCGGACGAAGGCGGCGGTGCCGTCGGAGGTATAGTTGCCGGCGCAGAAGAGGATCGTGTCCCCATAGACGGAGAAATCCGCGGCATACTGATATTCCCCCACCAAGATCTCGTGCTGGACCTGGGCCAGGTCCACCCCATAGAGGGTCCGATCCATGCCCGGCTGGGGCGTGGGGCTGGGCCGGGGCGTGGGGGTCGGCGAGGGGCTGGGCGCGGGGGTGCCGAAGCCCAAACAGCTCAGATCGAAGGGCCGATCCGCGGCCTCCCGGACCACCGGCAGTCCGAAACGCACAAAGGCAAGGAAGCCGCCGCACAGCAGCGCCACCGCCAAAAGCGCCTGGATCAGCGGCCCGAAGCGGGTGCCCATGAGGGGCAGGGGCCGGTGTCTCTTTCGTTTTTCCTTCCGATCGTCCATACATTCGGTATTGTACCCTTTTCTTCTTTCCAGGTCAACAAAAAGCGTCATTCTCCCGCGCTGCCGAATCTTTTGGAAATTGCAGGAAAAAATGCAGATTTATGGTTGCCACTGGTGCCAGGGCGTGGTATACTACACGTGTTTCCACGACATTTTCATATTTTGAGGGAGGGATCTATGTTCAGCGGATCAGGCATCATCCGAATCTACGCCGGCATGTCCGGCCGTCCCTTTGCCAAGCGCATGTGCGCGTATCTGGGGGCCCAGCTGGGCGACTCCGAAACCATCATGTTCTCCGAGGGAAACCTGTTCGTGCGCGTCAACGAATCCATCCGGGACAAGGATGTGTTCCTGGTCCAGCCCATCGCCCGCCATCCCAACGACGAATTCACCGAGCTGCTCTTTTGGATCGACGCCTTCAAGCGCTCCTCCGCCAACTCCGTCACCGCCATCATCCCCTATTTTTCCTATGCCAAGGGCGACAAGAAGGATGAGCCCCGGGTGTCCATCCGGGCCCGGGTCTGCGCGGACTGCATCGAGGCCGCCGGCGTGGACCGGGTCATCTTCATGGACCTGCACGCCGCCCAGATCCAGGGCTTCTTCAAGAAGCCGGTGGACCATCTTCTGGCCCAGCCCCTGCTCACCGAATATGTGAAGCGGTCCGGGGTCGTGGACGACGATCTGGTGGTGGTCTCCCCCGACGCCGGCTCCGCCAAACGGGCCCACGAGTTTGCCAACGCCCTGCGCCGCCCCGTGGCCATCGGCGACAAAACCCGCTTCGACCACACGGAGAACGCCAAGGTCCTGGACATCATCGGCGATGTGGAGGGCAAAAACTGCCTGGTGGTGGACGATTTCTCCATCTCCGGCGGCACCATGGTGGACATCGCCCGGGGCCTCAAGGAGCGGGGCGCGAAGCGCATCTTCGGCGCTTTGTCCCACAACTGCATGAACGAAAAGGCCCTGAACCGCTTCGACGACAGCCCCTATGAGTTTGTGGTCACCACGGACACGGTGGAGTGCCCCGAGGCCCGCAAGCACCCCAAGATCAAGATCATCTCCGCCGCGCCCATGTTCGCCCAGGCCGTGAAGATCATCCACGACAAGGCCCCCATGAGCACCCTTTTCGACCAGCGCATCAGCAAGCGCATGCTGGACATGAGCTTTGCCGAGCAGCTGACCTTGCTGGGGGACTGAGGCTCCATACCCACGCCACCCAAAGGAGGGCACGCCCCTCCTTTTTTTGTCCCTCAGCGATGCCGCCCGGAGGCCGACGATGGGATCGGTATGTGCCTTTGGGTTCAGAGATCCTTCAACTCGATCGCTCCGCTTCCTCGCCCAGGATGACAAGGGGGCGCAAAGCACGCCTTTCGGGCCGGCCTTGGCCGGTTTCTTTGCTGTGTATAGAATCATTTTTATGCAAATAAATGGATATATTTACATTGGACATTTCGGTTGAATTCCCGGAAAAATATTGATATGATAGGTGTATGAAAAAGCTTTGGACCCTTTGCATATCGCTCTGCCTGCTGTTGGCAGGCTGCGGCGGGACGGCTGCCCCGGCGGCGGAGGCTGCCCCGGCCACGGCGTCCATGGAAGTCTTCGCCCCAAAAGATGTTTCCGAGGGAACCGAGGAAACTCACCCGGGTTCAGGCTCCTCGGAGCCTGAACCGAGGGCCACGGCCCAGCAGATCACCATCGGCGGCCCCCTGGCGGAAACGGCCGTGCCTACGCCCATGCCCACCCCTGCCCCCACGCCCACGCCCGAGCCGACCCCCACCTCCTCCCCCACGCCCACGCCGGGCCCTTTGGCGGGGATCATCATCGGCCTGGACCCGGGGCATCAGCGGGTCTATGACCCGGCGCCGGAGCCCGTGGCCCCCGGATCCCGGGAAACCAAGCAGAAGGTGGCCGGCGGCTGCCGGGGCGTGAGGAGCGGCGTGTATGAATATGAGGTGAACCAGGATGTTTCCCTGCTGCTCAGGGACATGCTGGAGGAGGCCGGGGCGACGGTGGTTTTGACCCATGACAACCTGGATGTGAACATCTCCAACATCGAGCGGGCCCGGATGTTCAACGAGGCTCAGGTGGATCTGGCCATCCGCATCCACTGCAACAACGGCGGCAGCGGCAAAAAATACTCCGGGGCCTTCATGCTGGTGCCCACGGAGAACCGAACCAAGTTCTATGAGCAAAACATTCAGGCGGCCAAAATCATTTTGGCGGCCTATTGCGCCGAAACGGGCCTGCCCACCCGCTACAAGGACGGCATCACCTACCGCAGCGACCAGACGGGCTTCAACTGGTGCGAGCGGCCCATCATCAACATCGAGATGGGGCATTTGAGCAACCCTGCGGAGGACGCCCTTTTGAGCGACCCCGAGTTTCAGATCAAGATGGCCAGGGGCCTTTTCAACGGCATCCTTGCATATTTCCGGCCGGATCTCGTTGCCGCCGCCAACGAATAAAACGCAAAGGAGAACCATACCCACATGGAATCCCCCATCAGTGTACGTTCCGAGGTTGGAAAGCTGAAAACCGTTTTGCTCCACCGTCCCGGGGTGGAGCTGGAAAACCTGATGCCCGACTATCTGTCCCACCAGCTCTTTGACGACATCCCCTACCTCGTCTACGCCCAGCAGGAGCACGACACCTTCGCCTGCATCCTGCGGCAGTGCGGGGTGAACGTGGTCTATCTCAAGGACCTGCTGTGCGAGGCGGTGAACCGGGCCGGGGTCCGGGAGGAACTGGTGACCGACTATGTGCGGGAGGCCCACCTCTACGGCTCCTATATGCAGGAGGCGGTGAAGGAATACCTCCTGGCCCTGCCCACGGACCGGCTGTTCGACGCCATGGCCGGCGGCGTGCGCAAGAGCCAGATCCAGAAGCTGAGCAAGTATCATCTGGTGGACTATGCCCAGGAGGACTTCCCCTTCTACGCCGAGTCCATGCCCAACCTCTATTTCACCCGGGATCCCTTCGCCTGTCTGGGCAACGGGGTCATCATCTCCCACATGGCCAATGAGATACGGCAGCGGGAAACCCTGTTTGCGGACTATATCTTCCGCTATCACCCCATCTACAAGAATGTCCCCCACTGGTACGAGCGGGGCAAGAGCTGGTCCATCGAGGGGGGTGACACCCTGATTCTGAACGATACCACCATCGCCGTGGGCATGAGCGAGCGCACCAGCCCCCAGGCCATCGAGGACATGGCCGAGAATGTCCTGGGCGCGGACATCGGAGTGAAGCAGGTGCTGGTCATCGATCTGCCCAAGTTCCGCACGTTCATGCATCTGGACACGGTTATGACCATGGTGGATGTGGACAAGTTCATCGTCCACCCCAACATTCAGCGGTCCATGCGCTCCTTCCTGCTGACAAGGGGGGACGGAAAGCGGAAGCTGAACATCCGGGAGACCGGCCTGCCCATCGACGAGGCGCTGCAGAAGGTCATGGGCCTGGAGAGGATCACCCTCATCCGCTGCGGCGGCGCCAGCACCATCGACGCGGCCCGGGAGCAATGGAACGACGGCGCCAACACCCTGGCGGTGGCCCCCGGCGAGGTGATCACCTATATCCGGAACCATGTGACCAACAGCATCCTGCGGGATCACGGCATCACCGTTCACGAGATCCCCTCCTCCGAGCTGTCCCGAGGCCGGGGCGGCCCCCGGTGCATGAGCATGCCCCTGGTGCGGGACGGGATTTGATCCATCACAGGCAAGACAAGAGCAGCCCCCTGTTTCGGATGAAACAGGGGGCTTCGCTTTTTGTCAGTATTCGACGGCGGTGCTTGTGACGGTGTCGGCGGGGTAGTGGATCAGCTGACGGACGATGCTGATCTCCACCGTGCCGTGCTCCGGCAGCCATGCGGGCCGGGGAATGATCAGGGCGTAGGCATAGAGGGTGCCCTCCGGGTAGACCGTCTCGGTCCTTTCCACATGCCAGCCGTCGCCGGAGAGCATCTGCCCCTCCGCCCGGATGGTCACGGACACATCGCCGGGCTGCAGCTCCACGCTCTCCCCGTAGGACAGGTTCAGTTCCCCATAGGGCGTGTCCTCGATGCGGACCACGAAGCAGTCCGGATAGGTGGTCTGCTCCATGAAGTAGCTGAGGAAATCCTCCGAAGGATCCCTGAGATCATAGCGGGCGCTGATCCAGGGCTCGTAGGCGGGCTCGGCCTGCTCTGTGAAGGTTTCCGCGCCGCGGTCGGTTTGAGCGGTGTAGGTGACCTCCAAAATGGGTTCCGGTTCATAGCCGGCCATCAGCTGGTCCCAGTGCTTCCTGGCGAACTCGCTGTCCCCCAGATCGAAGTCCGGGAGCTGATACCATCCCCGGCCGATCTCCTCCGCCGTGAGGGCGTGCTCCCAAATGGTCTCCTCCAGCACCCGATCCCACAGACGGACGGTGACGGCTTCCATCTTGTCTCCGGCCTTCAGAACCACCGTGCCGTGGTAGACCTGGGAGGTTTGATAGAAGATGAGCTGCACGCCGGGGATGAGCTCCGGTCCCGGCGTGGG
>Ga0208297_1000542_pt1 | contig 69480 bp, 75 predicted proteins | sample LMS_cellobiose_e_FD_187367 | JGI IMG/M metagenome (GOLD analysis project Ga0208297, IMG submission 187367) | Rumen-fistulated moose microbial communities from Alaska, USA - LMS_cellobiose_enrichment (SPAdes) (version 2) | ecosystem: Host-associated > Mammals > Digestive system > Stomach > Rumen...
TACCCGACAGGGCGTTGCCGTCGAGTACATCACACGCAAGGCCGGATAAACGAAAACAGGAGCAATCTTTCGATTACTCCTGTCTACGGAATGTTCATTGTCGTTATGAACATTCGACATGGTGCGGTAGATGGGACTTGAACCCATACGTCTTCGACACACGCCCCTCAAACGTGCCTGTCTGCCTATTCCAGCACTACCGCGTCTTTCAGCGACAAGCATGATTATAGCATCCCGCATGGGAAATGTCAAGCGCCGCGACCGGAAAAACTTGCCGGTTCTGAAAATGCCCTCTTGACTTTTCCCCTGCGGTTTACTATAATAAATTGGCCGACACAAGAAGAGCGCCGGGCGCCTTTTTGTCCTTCCAATCCGGCCCGGTAGTTCAGTTGGTTAGAACGCTAGCCTGTCACGCTAGAGGTCGTGGGTTCGAGCCCCATCCGGGTCGCCACATCTGCGGGTTTAGCTCACTTGGCAGAGCGCCACCTTGCCAAGGTGGAGGTAGCGAGTTCGAGCCTCGTAACCCGCTCCATCGAAAAAGAACGCCGGACGGCGTTCTTTTTCTTTGAGCGCAGGCGCGCCGCGGCGCGCCTGCAAAACGGCTTTTGACTGTTTCCCCTTTTTTCGGGTATGATAAGCAGAGGATCCAGAAAGGTTTGTGATGACTTGAACAAGACGATACGCCAGACCGTTTTTCCGCTGCTGGCTGCAATGATCTGGGGAGGCGCGTTTGCGTTCCAAAGCATCTCGACCGGCTATGTCGGCCCGCTTACCTTCACCTGCGCGCGGGCCGTCATCGCCGCGCTGTCTCTGACCGCAGTGATCGCCGTCCTGCGGGCGGTCCGCAGACAGCCGTCCGCTGTGCGGCCGGCATCGGAACGATCTGCACTCGTGCGCGGCGGCCTTTGCTGCGGAGCGGTGATGTCCGTTGCCGCAACGCTGCAGCAGGCGGGGCTCGCGGATACCTCGGCGGGAAAAACCGCGTTCATTACGGCGCTGTATATCGTGATCGTGCCGATCGCGGGCATCGTCTTTGGCAGACGGCTGCCCCTCACGGTCTGGATCGGCGTAGCCCTCGCGGTTGCGGGCCTGTATTTCCTGTGTATCCGCTCTTCGCTCTCCCTCTCTCGCAGCGACGGCGTCGTGCTGCTTTCGGCTTTCTGCTTTGCGGCGCACATCCTCACAGTCGATCACTTTGTCGCTTCCTGCGACCCCATCGAACTTTCCTGTCTGCAGTTCGTCACAGAGGCGGTTCTCTGCGGGATCGGCGCGCTGCTGTTTGAAAACCCCTCCTTCGCTGCGCTGCGTCTCTGCGCGGGCTCCCTGCTGTATGTGGGTGTTTTTTCAAGCGCGGTCGCGTTCACGCTGCAGATCGTTGCGCAAAAGGGCACCGATCCGACGATCGTCTCCATCCTGCTTGGGCTGGAGTCGTTGTTCGGCGCCGTTTTTGGTGCGCTCCTGCTGCATGAGTCGCTTTCCTCCCGCGAATTGTTCGGCGGCGCACTGATGCTGGCGGCCACCGTGTTTTCACAACTGCCGGATCGACGCCCGCGGCTCCAAAAGATCTGATAAGCGTAAAACCCCGCTTTTCGCAGTTCGAAAAGCGGGGTTGTTTTGAGTCGGCAGTGCGGGCTCAGAGGGCGCCTCCGCCCAAGTGGCGGACGATGAGCCGATAGAGCGCGCCGGGGTCTTCGAGGAACGTTTCTCGCATCCGATCGGCCGCGTCGAGCGACGGGACGTAGAGCGTCAGGTCGAGCAGATCGTTTGAAATATCGGAGATCTGCATCGACATGCGGCAGCCGTCGGGCGTTTCCTCGATCTTGACGGTGTTTTCCCGCTCTGCGCGCTCACGCTGGAGAACGGCCCTGAGCGCCGCCAGAGATTTTTCGCGCACGTTGAGCGGAATATCCCGCTCAAACGTCTGCGCCGTATCGCGGCCGAGTTGCGTGAGCACGAGAGGCGCCTCCTCGCGTTGTGCGTGCTCGCCTTCCACGATGTGCCCGCTCGAGAGCAGATCGCTCACGCCGCGCGCCAGCGCAAAGTAGTTGACCAGTTCGTCGCGCCGCAGCGCTTCGTTGAGCTGCGCCATCGGAACTGCCGCCTTGACTTGATCGAGCAGCCAACAGATCAGCATGCGGATCTCGTGGTTCGTCGTCAGGCCGCCGTGCTCGATGCCGGCGGTGATGGCGCTCTCGCCGATCATGCTCATGGCGTCGCCTCCCCGCGGTAGCCCGCCTCGGCCACCCGCTGCACGCAGGCGCCCGTAAAGCGCGCATAAGCGCTCTCGCCGATCATCGCGCAGTCCTCCCGGTCCTTGGCGTCGCACATCGCGGCGAAAACGCTCCCGATCGTTTCGGCGCTTTCCCGATTGCTGCGGCGGGCATAAAGATACATCGTGAAAGCGGCGGAAGTCGTCATCGCGTTGAAAAAAGCGGGTTCCTCCTGTTCCAGCGTCTCATAAAAACTGCCGATGGCCGTGTTTGCAAGCACATGGTTTTCGGAGCAGTTTTCGAGCGTGCGGTGCGCCACATAGACGAACAGGATCTTGAGTTGCAGATCGAAAAGCGCGGGATCGACGCCTTCCGGCGCTTTCGTCCAGACGCAGTCGACCAGATCCTTGACGAGCGAGCGCCCGAGCGTTTTGGCCCGGGCCGTGTTTCCCAGTGCGCGTTGGCGCAGATAGAGGTCGATGTTGTCGTCGGCGGCAGGGTTTTCCTGCTTCAGTAGATCCGAAAGATGCTGCGGGGCGATTTTGATATCTTCATCAAACGCGTAAATGCTGTCGTCCGTCACCAAAACACCTCCGTTTCAAAGTTGCTGCAGCGCCTGCGTGAGCGCTTTTGCGAGTTGGTCGGGGCAGGATGTTGGGTTGCTGCCGCAGGGCGTTCCCCGCAGCCGTTCGATGATGTCTTCCGCTTTCATGCCGCGCGTCAGTTTTGCGATACCCGCGAGGTTGCCGCTGCATCCGCCGGCAAAATACAGATTGCGCAGCGTGTGGTCCTCGTCCAGTTCAAACAGGATCTCCGTGGAACAGACATCCTGCGGGCAATATCGGAATTGCATCGCGCTCACCTCTTTTTTGCAATCTCGCGCAGGCGCGCGACCGTTTCGTCGGGCGTTGTGCACGTCCCGATCGGGTGCGCCGGGGAGGCAAAGAAACCGTGGTAATCCGTTCCGCCCGTCCGCAGCAGCGAAAAGGCTTCGGCGATCGCGTCGGTGCGGGCGCGCCAAACGTCCTTTGCGCGCGGATAGTCCGTCTCGATCCCGTCGAGCAGGCCGCGGGCGGCCAGACGCTGCGCCGCATCGAACGAGTCGTAGATGCCCGGGTGGGCCAGGATGACGCAGCACCCTGCCGCGCGCGCAGTTTCCGCGGCTTCCTCCATCGGCGTATAGGAAACGGGAAAATAGGCTTTTCCGCCGTCGCGGGAAAACAATTCATGATACAGCGGGCCGAACACGCGGTCGGCGTAGCCCCGTTCCATCAGCGCGCGCAGGATCTGTGCACGAAACAGCGTGACCGAATCCCTCGAAAACGCACGAACGTCCGCCTCTTCGATCGGAAAACGGCGGCGCAGCACTTCCAGCGAACGCAGGCAAGCCTCTTCCCTGCTTGCGGCGACACGGGAAAACAACGGCTCAAGCGCCTGCGGATGCTTCGGGAACAGCGCCAGCAGATGGACGCGGCGGCCTGTTTCGGGATCGTATGCCGAGAGTTCGGCCCCCGCCAACACCTCGACGCCGCAGCCCTCCCCCGCTTTCTGCGCCGCTTGCACGCCACGCATTGTATCGTGGTCGGTGAGCGCGAAGCCGCGCAAGCCCTGCGCCGCGGCAAACGATGCGATCCGATCGGGACAGGTGCTTCCGTCCGAGCAAGTCGAATGGATATGCAGGTCGTACACGTGCCCACCTCCAAGTACGGTTTTATTGTAACAACAAAACCGAAAAACCGCAAGGGGAATTCCCCGAAAACAGGTGCGCCCGCGCCGAATCTATGATATAATGATCGAAAACGGCCGTTTTGCTTTCCCAGAGGGGTTGCCCCGCTTTTTTGATTCCGTCCGCCGTTTATCGGCGCCTGCGAGGTGTTTTTCCATGCTGATCGAACTGAAAAAATGGGATACCGCCCGCAAAGCGGATCTGATGCGTATCTGCAATCAGATCGACCGCGGCTTTCTCTCCGATCGCATCCCATATCCTTATACGGAGGAAAACGCGGAACAGTGGCTTTCCATGGTGTCGCAGCGCGAGGGTCGGGACGGCCTCTTCCGCGCGGTCTGCGTGGAGGGCACCGCGGTCGGAACCATCTCCATTGAACAAAAAGCGGATGTTTACCGCGTCGATGCGGAGATCGGCTACTTTCTTCTGGAGGAGGCCCGTTCCCGCGGCGTTATGACGCAGGCCGTTGCGGCGATGTGCGCCCTGGCGTTTGAGGCGCTTCCCCTGCGGCGGATCACCGGGCTCGTCTACGGACCGAACTTCGCCTCGCGGCGCGTGCTGGAGAAAAACGGCTTCGTTCTGGAAGGCATGATGCATAACGCCGTTCGCAAGGGCGATCAGATCTACCCCCTCTGCATCTACGGGAAACAGCGAAACGCATAAAGGAGGTGCCGTATGCCTTATCAGTTGGATCCCGCGCTTTGGAGCAGCGTGTTCGCCGTGCCGGGTGCCATCGTTGATACGCATCTGCGCCTCTGCAGCGGGCTTGCGCTCAAGGCGCTGCTTTGGATCCTGCGCCACCCGGGCGAGGACAATTCCCCCGAAACGCTCGCAAAGGTGCTGCGGCAGGCCCCGAGCGACGTGGCCGACGCGCTCAATTTCTGGGAGGAGCACGGCGTGCTGGCCCAAAACGGCGCGGAGCCTTCGCTCCCCCGCGCAGCCGAAACGCCTGCACCGCCGCATGCCGCTTCGCCCGCGCCCAAGGCGCAGCCGCTCGTTTCCCGCATCGGCAGGCCGCACTTTCCCCGTGAGGAGGCGATCGCTCTCGTCGACCGTGAACCCGAACTTGCCTCCCTTTTGGAGGAGGGGCAAGCCGTGATGGGAAAAGCCTTTACATCTGCGGACCTCGATTCTCTGGTCGCCCTGCACTCGTATTATGGCCTTTCGCTGCATTTTATCCTCACAGCGATCCACTACTGCGCCTCGATCGGCCGCCGATCGGTCGGCTATGTGGAGAGCGTGTGCGTCGCATGGCTCAACGACGGCGTGACGGATGAAACGATCGGCGCCTATGTCGACACGCTGCGGCGGCGCCAAACGAACGAGGAACGCGTGCGCAAAGCGTTCGGCATCGACGACCGCCGCCTGATCGCCAAGGAGCGCGACTACATTGCAAACTGGTTCGACACGCTGCGTATGCCGCTGGACCTGATCGTGCTCGCCTACGAAAAGACCGTGGAAAACACCGGAAAACTGAGTTTTGCCTATATCAACACGATCCTGACCGCATGGAGCAAAAAGCAGATCGACACCGTGGAAAAAGCCAAAGCCGAAGCGCTGCCGAAAAAGCGCGCCGCTTCAAAAAAGGCGGCGGAGCAGGACGATTGGAAACAGCGCCTGATCGATGAATTTATGAACGACGGAGAGGAAACGCGATGAGTTATCCGGCCGAAATCGTAGCGGCGGCCTATGCCGCCCTGGAAGAAAACCGAAAGAGCGCCGAACGGGAGACCGCGAGAAACCGCGCGGCCGTGTTTGCCGCCCTGCCGGAAGCCGAGGCGCTCGAACGCGATCTCGCCCGGGCATCGGGTATGGTGGCGCGCGCAATCCTCTCGGGCGAGGATGTGGAAGAAAAGGTGGAGCGCATCCGTTCCCGCAACCTCGCGGGGCAGGCGCAGTTGCGCGAATTGCTCACCGCAGCGGGATTCTCCGAGCATGCGCTCGACGACGTCCACCGCTGCGGCCTCTGCCGCGACACCGGCGTCGCGCAGGACGGCTCCGTCTGCTCCTGCGTGCGGCAGTTGCAGCGCTCTTTGATGGCCGAGCGCCTTGAAAAAAGCGCCAACGCCGCAGGGCGGGATTTTGATTCTTTCGAAATTGCCCGCTGCGCGCCGCAGGACCGCCCGCTGATGAAAAAAAATCTTGCGTTTTGCCGCGAGTACGCACAAACTTTCTCCCTCGCCTCCGAGAACCTGCTGCTGATCGGCGATCCCGGACTCGGGAAGACGCATCTTTCGATCGCGATCGGGTTTGCTGTGATCGACCGGGGATACGATGTGCTCTATGCGCCGTTCCATCGGCTGTTCGGGCGGCTTGAGGACGCACGATTCGGCCGCAGCGAGGAGGAATATGCCCGCGTGATGCGCGAGGCGCTGCAGAGCGAACTGCTGATCCTCGACGACCTCGGCAGCGAGATGAACTCTTCCTTTGCCGCCGCGGTGCTGTATGAGATCGTCAACACCCGCATGGTCGAGGGGCGGCCCACGATCATCAGCACCAATCTATCCGAAAATGAAATGATTGAACGCTACCGCGAACGCATTCATTCCCGCCTGTTCGGCACGTACCGCAAACTGCCGTTCTTCGGCGAGGATCAGCGCCTGAAGCGGCGTTCGTAAGGAGGCTTTTTCATGGACCCGAGGACCGTCCTGAAGCACGTCGACCACACGCTGCTGCGCCCAGACGCCACCCGCGAAGAGATCCAAACGCTTTGCCGTGAGGCGCTGGAATACGGCTGCGCAAGCGTCTGCATCCACTCCTACCGCATTTCCGATGCGTACGAGGTGCTGCTGGGCGCGATCCCGATCTGCACGGTGGTCGGCTTTCCGCTCGGCGCGAACACCATGGCCGCCAAGTTGTACGAAGCGAAGAACGCCATCTCCCTCGGCGCGCAGGAAGTCGACATGGTGGCGAACATCGGCGCTTTCAAGGACGGCCGCCTCAAAGAGGTGGAGGACGAGATCGCCGTCATCCGGGAGGCCCTCGGTGGGCGGATCCTCAAGGTCATCATCGAGGCCTGTCTGCTCACCGATGAGGAAAAGGCGCTGATGTGCCGCGTGATCGAAAACGGCGGCGGCCATTATGTCAAGACCTCGACGGGCTTCGGCGCGGGCGGCGCCACCGAGCACGATGTCAAACTGCTTGTGCGCGAATCGGCAGGCCGTCTCAAAGTGAAGGCGGCGGGCGGCATCCGCACCTATGAGGATATGGAGCGCTTCCTCTCCCTCGGGGCGGACAGGCTCGGATGCAGTTCGGCGGTGCGGATTGTCCGCGAAATGGAGCGGGCGCAAAGGGGCTGATTCGCGAGTGCCCTCTTTTGATGCGAAACCAAGCGGCGCAGGAAAAGTTCCTGCGCCGCTTTTTTTTGCAGTAGATGTCGTTTAAATCGTTCAGCAGAATGAGACAATCTGCTTTTTGTCACATTTCAATACCGGAGAGCGGCTTTCTTTCCGCACTGCCCAAAGCAGGCACGCACAAAAATTCGGCCACGGCCCGGTTGAAAGCCGACGGGTGCTGCGCGGCGACCGCATGCCCCCCTTCGAGCAGCACGAGCCGCGCGTTCGGCAGGCTTTGTGCGATCTGTCGCGTGTGACGTTCCAAGATCATATCGCGCGTGCCTGCGATCACGAGCGTCGGCACCTGCAGCGTCCGCAACTGCACGGGAGAAACCTGCGGCTCGTTCACCATAAGTCCCAGAAGTTCCGCGCGCCTGCGGGCCTTTCCGGACGTTTTTGCAAACCGGGACGCAACCGCATACCCGATTTCGATCGGGATCTGCCAGCGCCGCTTGACGCCCCGCGGATCGAGGTTCCCGCCGTTGAGGATCAGGCGTTCCACCATTTCTGGGTGCCGCAGCGCAAAGGCGAGGGCGATGTTCGCCCCGTCGGAAAAGCCGAGGATCGACGCCCTGTCGATCCCCTGCTCTCCCATCCAGTCGTACAGGTCCTGCGCAAACTGCGCGATCGTAAACGGGGCCCCGCCGCGCGGCGAGCGGCCGTGCCCCCTCGTGTCGATCGCCAGGACGCGGAAAAAACGCCGGAAATACGCGATCTGATGGGAGAAATAGCCGAGGTCTTCCCCGTTTCCATGGAGCAGGATCAAGGGCTTTCCCGTTCCCGCCGCAAGGTAGTTCAGACGGATGTCCATTTGCTCTCACTCCCCCGCTTTCGCTTTGGCGCCGCGCCGCGGCATCTGCCGGGTCAGATCGTAACTGATGCCCAACAGTTCCAGGACCGTTTCGCGGGAGGCGGTGCCGTCGAGCAAAACGCTGACCCAATTTGCGCGGCTCATGTGATAGGCGGGCAAAACGCCCGGCTTTTCACGGTAGGAACCGCTTAAGATCGGGCCGCATTTGAAGTTTACGACCGTAACCTTCCCGTCACCCGCAAGGCCGAGTTTTCGGCGCGCGACGGGCATCATCACGGCGTACCATTTTCCGTTTTGCGCGTGGCGCAGGACGCAGCAGTCCGGCAGGCGCTCCCACAGATATTCCGCTTCGTCGCCGAGCGTTTCTGCCGCATAGGCGAGAAGTTCTTCTTTCTGCAAACGGAGTCCCTCCCCCCGAAAAAAGCTTGAGGCGGGGTCTGCGCCCCGCCTCGGATGATTTGTTCAGACCGCTTTCCGGCGGTCGGTAATGCAGTGCTTCGGGCAACCTTCCACACAGGTCCCGCAGCCGATGCAGAGCGACTGGTCGACATTCGCCAGGAAGTCCGTCACGGTGATCGCCGAAGCGGGGCAGTTCTTCTGGCACTTCATGCAGCCGATGCAACTGGCCTTGCAGGCCTTCATCGCAACGGGAGCCTTGTCGTGGTTCGAACAATCCACGGTGATCTTCGCATCGCGCGGGATGATCTCAATGATCTTCTGCGGGCAGGTCTTGGCGCACAGACCGCAGCCGATGCAGGCGCGCTCATCGACGACGGCGACGCCGTTGACGATGCGGATCGCCTCCTGCGGGCAGACAGACGCGCAATCGCCGCAGCCGAGGCAGCCGTAGGTGCACACGCCCGGGCCGCCGCAGAACAGTTTGGCGGCCTTGCAACTCTGCTCGCCGTTGAAGGTGAAGCGGCGGGTGGTGTTGTCGCAGTTGCCGTTGCAGCGCACATGCGCGATCATCGGCACCACGTCCCCGCTTTCGACGCCGAGCACCGCGGCGATGCCCTTCGCAGCGGCTGCACCGCCGGGCACGCAGAGGTTCGGCTTCGTCTCGGGATCGGAGATCAGCGCCTGGGCGTAGGCGTCGCAGCCGGCAAAGCCGCAGGCGCCGCAGTTGGCGCCGGGCAGGCATTCGCGCACCGGACCGAACCGCTCATCCACGGGGACGGCCATCACCTTGGATGCGGCTGAAAGCAGCAGGCCGCAAATGAGGCCGATCAGCGTAACGACACAGATGGCAAACGCAATCGGATTCATGCCGTCACCCCCTTAACCGAACAGGCCGGTGACAAGACCGGTGAAGCCCATGAACGAAACCGACATGATCGAAGCCGCCGCCAGCGTGATCGGCACGCCCTTGAAGCACTTGGGCACATCGGCGGTATCCACCTTCGAGCGGACGCCGCAGAACAGCACCATCGCCAGCAGATAGCCGAGACCCGCGCCGAGCGAGTTGACCATCGAGGGCAGGAAGCGGTACTCTTTGGTGATGTTGAGCACGACGACGCCGAGAACGGCGCAGTTGGTCGTGATCAGCGGCAGGAAGATGCCGAGCGCCGAGTAGAGCGGCGGGACGAACTTTTTGAGGAACATCTCGACGAACTGCACGAGCGCCGCAATCACGAGGATGAACACGATCGTCTGCAGATAACCGAGGCCGTTCGGGTCAAGGATGAAGTGATAGATCGGCCACGTGGCCGCAGTCGCCATCAGCATGACGAAAATGACCGCGAAACTCATGCCGACGGCGGCGTCGAGTTTTTTGGAGACGCCGAGGAACGAGCAGATTGCCAGAAACTTCGCGAGCACGAAGTTCTCCACAAGCATGGAGGTCAGCAGGATCGCAAGCAGTTCTTTCACTTGGCACACTCCCCTTTCTCACCGCCGCAGGCCGCGAAGGACGGGCAGGACTCACAGTCGAAACTCTTGCGTTTGACGGCCCTGCCGTTTGAGACCTTATTGAGGATCGCGATGATGCAGCCGTAGACGAAGAAGCCGCCGGGCGCCAGCCCGATGATCGAGATCGTGGTCGCATCCTCGCCGATGACCGGCATACCGAAGAAGGTGCCGAAACCGATGATCTCGCGCACCGTACCGATCGCGAACAGCGCCAGCGTGAAGCCGAGGCCCATGCCGATGCCGTCGAGCGCGGAATCGAGCACGCCGTTCTTGTTTGCGAACGCCTCGGCGCGGCCGAGGATGATGCAGTTGACGACGATCAGCGGCAGGAAGATGCCGAGTGCCGAATAGAGCGACGGCACAAATGCGTTGAGCAGCAACTGAACGACCGTGACGAAGCCCGCGATCACGACGATGTAGCACGGGATGCGCACCTTATCGGGGATCGCATTTTTGAGCAGCGAGATCACGATGTTTGAGCCGATCAGAACAAAGGTGGCGGCAAGCCCCATGCCAAGCGCGTTGAGCGCAGAGGTGGAGACCGCCAGCGTCGGGCAGGTGCCGAGCACGAGCACGAGCACGGGATTTTCACGGATGATGCCCGCGGTGAGCACTTTCAGTCTGTCAGTCACGGGTCACGCCCCCTTTCCGGCGGCCAGTTTTGCAACCTGGAACGCCTTTTCAACCATGGATTGGAAGCACTTGGAGGAGACGGTCGAGCCGGAGATGACCGAAACGCCAGAGAGCGATTCATCCTGTCCGACATACTGCGAGCGGTACTTCTCCTGCTCCACGCGGGCGCCGAGGCCCGCCGTTTCGGCATGGTCCAGCACCTTGGTGCCGGTGACGGTGCCGTCGTTTCCGATGCCGACGATGATCTTCATCGTGCCGCCGTAGCCCGCGCCCGTCAGGATCGAGACGGTACCGGCGCCGTTGTCGGCGGTGTAGACCTCCTCCACGCCCGCGGGCATGCCGGAGAGATCGGTGACCTGCGTGAAGCCGTCCGCTGCGGGCAGCACCTCCACGCGCGCCGCCTCCGCGGTCGCCCTGGCAGCCGCGTCGATAATCGGCTCGGTGATGTGGTTGACATAGCCGAGAATGCCCGAGACGGCAAGGCAGATGACCGTCAGAACGATCACGGGGATCACGAATCCGTTTTTCTTCACGCCTCGGCACCTCCCAACGGTTTGGTTTCGGTAAAGTTCTCGATGTGAGGCGTCAGGATGTTCATCAGCAGGATCGCAAAGGAGACACCTTCCGGATAACTGCCGAAGACGCGGATGAGCACCGTCAACAGGCCGCAGCCGATGCCGAACACGATGCGGCCCTTCGAGTTCGAGGGCGTCGTCGCATAGTCGGTCGCCATAAAGATCGCGCCGAGCATCAGGCCGCCCGACAGGATCTGATAGACGGGGTTCTGCCCCAGCAGCGCCGTCAGCACAAAGACCGTGCCGATGAACGCGACCGGCGTGTGCCAGGTGATCACCCGGCGCACCAACAGATAGACCAGGCCGATCAGCAGCGCCAGTTTGCTCGTTTCCCCCATCGATCCGCCGATGCGCCCGAGGAACAGCGCGCCGAGGTCGGCGGTTCCGGAAGCCAGCGGCGTTGCGCCGGCGACCGCGTCGGGGTAGCCTGTGGTCCAGTCCGTCATTCTGCCCGCAAACGAGACGAGCAGGATGATGCGGCCGGTGATGGCGGGGTTCGCGAAGTTTTGGCCGATGCCGCCGAACAACTGCTTGACGAACGCGACCGCAGCGACCGCACCGAGGGCGGCCATCCACAGCGGCAGGCCGACCGGCAGGTTGTAGGCGAGCAGGACGCCCGTCACGGCCGCGGAGAGATCGGTGACGGTGATCGGCTTCTTGCAGAGTTTCTCCATCACAAATTCGGAGAGGCACGCGAACACGACGCACACCGCCACAAGCAGGATCGGGCGCACGCCGTAGTGAATCACGGCCGCGACGAGCGCGGGCGCGAGCGCGATCAGCACATCGCGCATGATCGACTGGGTCGAATCTTTCGCGCGGATATGCGGAGAACACGAAACGTACAATTCATTCATCTCTCTCACCTCACTTCGGCTGCTCGCGCAGGAATGCCTTGGAGAGCTTGTTGGTCAGAACAAGTTCCCGCTTGGCGGGACAGACGAACGAACAGCACCCGCACTCCATGCACAGCGTGACCTTGAGGCGTTTGAGAGCCTCGACGTCCCGGTTCTGATAGGCACGGTTGATGCGGTTGGGCATCAAGTTGAGCGGGCAGGCCTGGATGCAGCGCCCGCAGTTGATGCAGGCCGAGGGCTCGGGCAGCACCGCCATATCCTCGGCAAAGGCGAGGATCGCGTTGTTGTTCTTCACCATCGGCACTTCGTCGCCGGGCAGCGACATGCCCATCATCAGGCCGCCGTAGAGCATCTTTTTCGGTTCGGTCTTGTAGCCGCCGCAGGCTTCGATGATATCGTGCACCGAGGTGCCGATCGGCGCGATCACGTTGCAGGGATTCGCGACGGCGGTCCCGTCGATCGTGAGGCACTTTTCCACGAGCGGCATGCCCGTCTCAAAGTATTTGGCCAAAAACGCGAGCGAGGTGACGTTCATCACGATGCATCCCACGTCGAGGGGCAGTTTCCCTTCCGCCACGATGCGGCCGGTCAGGTTGTAGATCAGCACCTTTTCGCCGCCTTGCGGGTACATCGACGGCATCGCCGCGACGGAGAAGTTCTCGACCTCGCCCTTTCGGCTCTCGAAAAGTTGGATGGCCTCGGGCTTGTTGTCCTCGATGCCGATGATGATGTTCTTCGCGCCGACGTACTTCTTGACGAGCGCCGCACCCTTGAGGACGTAATCGGTATCGTGCAGCATCGTTTGTTCGTCGGAGGTGATGTAAGGCTCGCATTCCGCGCCGTTGATCAGCAGGTAGTCGACCTGCGACGGATCCTTGACGGAAAGTTTCACGCCCGTCGGGAAGCCTGCGCCTCCCAGACCGACCAATCCGCTTTCGCGCACCGCGGCGACGAAGCCTGCGGTATCTTGGACGACGGGGGGCTTCACGCCCTCCCAGACGGTCTGTTCGCCGTCCGATTCGATCACGACGCACTTGGCCTTGCTGCCGGTCGCCAGCAGAAAGTCCTCGATCGCCGTCACCTTTCCGGAAACGCTTGCATGGATCGGCGCGCTGACAAAGCCTCCCGCTTCGCCGATCGGCTGCCCGACCGCGACAAGGTCGCCGACCTTGACGGTCGGCGTACACGGTGCGCCGATGTGCATCGACATCGGGATGCGCACCTTTGCCGGAACCGGTATGCGCACCGGTGCGCTGCGCGACGTGTTTTTGAAGTGTGGCACGTGCGCACCGCTGAGTCTTTTGATTGCCACCGGGGTTCCCCCTTTTTCCCTTTTTATCGAAATGTCCCGTCGAGCCGCTGCAGGGCGGGCATAACGAAGCGCAACAGAATCCCCGTCAAAACCCCAGCGGCGACGCCGGCAAGGATCAAAACGGGCGCATAATAGAGCGTTTTCGGATCGCCGAGCAGCAGCGACGCTCCCGCCAACTGCCCGAGGTTATGGGTCACCGCGCCCCCGATGCTGACAAACAGCGCCGAAAGGCCCGGGATCTTGCGAAGAATCACCATCACGCAGACCGAGAGCAGTCCGCCGATCAGGCTCAAAAAGGCGGCGGTCGCGCCGCGCGTGAGGAGAACGAACAGAGATTTGAGCGCCGTAATGCAGAGCGCCTGCCGTGCGCCGAGAAAAAATACCGCATACATCGTGACGATGTTGGAAAGCCCGGGCTTGACGCCGGGAGGCAGCATTGGCAGGGCCGGAAGCATCCCTTCTGCGAAGGAAAGCGCGACGCAGAGCGCCAGCAGAAGGCCCGAAAAGGCGACGCGATATGCAGGTTTTCCGCGAAAAGCCATGCGCCGTTTCTCCCCTGTTCAATCCCTGTGGAAGCGGTAGCCCGAAGACGATACAGGCGTGAGGCGGTCCCAGAATCCGGGGGATGCCCACACGTCGCCTGTGTCGGTCACGGCAAGCACCATGCAGTCTTCGCGCGCAAAAGCCGCCTCCAGCCCAGCGCTCCCTTCGAGGAAGATCGCCGTCGAGAGGCAGTCGGCCAACAGTCCGTCGGGCGACATCACGGTGACGGCAAGCAGATCCCCTTCGCAGGGATACCCCGTAAACGGATCGAGCACGTGGTGGTAGCGCACGCCGCCGACCTCGAACCAGCGCTCGTAGGCGCCGGTCGTCGCCAGCGTGTAGCCGTCGAGCACCAGGGTGGCAAAGTAAGCGTTTTCATCGCCGCGCGGGTCGCGCAGGCCGATGCGGTAATCACTGCCGTCTTGCTTCTTCCCGACGACGAGCATGTTCCCGCCGATCGAAAGGAAACCGCTGACGCCGTTTTTCTCGACAATCCCGCGCATCTTTGCGGCGGCGTATCCTTTTGCAGCGGCGCCGAGATCGAGGGACATCCCCCGCTCGGCGAGCATGACGGATCGGTTGGTTTCGTCAAACAGGAGTTTGCGGTAATCGACCGAACTCTGCGCCGCGGCGATCTCCTGCGGCGAGGGGACGCGCGGATGTTCGCCCGTCACATCCCAGAGCAGCGATAGCGGCGCGATCGTGATATCGAACCGCCCCTCGCTTTCGCGGCAGACGGCAACGCTTCCCTGCAGGATCTCCCAGACCTCGTCGCCGACGGGAACAAATCGCTCTCCGGCCGCGGCGTTGATCGCGGCGATCTCGCTCGTTTCGCTGTAGAGAGAAACCGTTTGTTCGAGCGCCTGCAGGGCGGCCTCGATCTCGTCGCAGGTCTGCTGAGCATGCGCGCCGTGCCACTCCTGCTGTACCCAGGTATCCATGCAGAAGGAAAACGCCCGGGCCGATGAGAAACTGTTTGCCTGCGGTGTGCAGGCGCAAAAAAACAGAAGGAAGAGCACTGAAAAAAAGCCGATCAAACGATTCGGCGCATTCATCGCCCTTCCTCCTTTAGTTTTCCCCCGCACGGTATCATACCATATGGATTGATACCTGTCAACCGGTTTCGGGCGTTTCCGAATCTTTCCGGCAAAAAAGTTTGATTTAGAAGGATTTCATGCAATTTTGTCAAAATCCTGACAGAATTCGGTCATCTGCGCCGTCCCACGCCGCCGCCGCGCGTTCTTCCGCCGCCTCCCGTGCGGCCGATCGGGCCGCTCGGTCGGGAAGAACCGTGCGAACTGCCCGGACGGGCGCTGCCGCTCGAAAAACTGCCGGCGTGACTGCTGTGGGAGCCGCCCGGGCGCGGCACCGAACTGCCGAAACCGCTTGGGCGGTACGGCCGGTACGGATGAGAAGGATAGTCCTGCACATATCCGCCCCATGTCCAGCCGGCGGGCGGAGGCGGGCCGTAACCCTTCCATTGCCGGCGGTAGGCCGGGGCGGTTTTCGCCGGCCGGCGCGCGCGGCCGCGGCGATGGAGCAAGATGACAACGATCACGGCGAAGGCCAGAAGCAGCAGATACAGTCGGATCGTTTTTTTCGCGGTTTTCTTCTGCGGCGGCGTCGGCAGGCCCTGCTGGTCCGGCTGCGCAGCCCCGCTCTGCTGGCCGTTGAGGCTGATATGATAGATGTCCTCGAACTCCCCGATCACGGCGCCGTAGAAGGCTTTCACAGCGGCGTCGTAATTTCCGGCGGCAAAACTCGGCTCCAGATAGTCGTCAAGCAGCGTGCCGAGCCGCCCCGAGGAAAGCGCGCGCTCCAGCCCTTCCCCCTGCATGACGTAGTAGTCGTCTTCGCCGATCGCCAGCAGGAGCAGCAGGCCGTTGTTGCGCTCGGCGTCGCCGAGTTTCCATTCGTTAAAGAGGGCGTAGGCGTAGTCGTTGATGTCGGCGCCGTTGAGAAAATCGACGGTGACGACGACAAATTCCGCTCCCGCCGCGCTGCGAAGCGCGTCGCCGGTCTCGAGGATGGCTTGCTCCGTCTCCTCGGAAAGCACGTTGGCATAATCCGCAACGTAGAAGCCCTCCGTCTGTTCGACGACGGAAATCGCGGACGCGCCGGTCGCAAACAGCAAGGCGAGCACGCCGGCTAACAGCAGCGATCCGAAGCGTTTAGCGTGTTTCATCCGCGGCTCCCCTTCCCGTTTACGCGAACAACTCGATCGGGCGATATCCCAACAGCCTGGCCAGAACGGACGCAGGAAATGTTGAAAGGCCCTTGTTGAACTCGGCTGCGGCAAGGTTATAATCCGAGTGGCTGATGATCTCGTTGGAAGAGCGTAGATCGGCATCGAGCGATCGGCGGTATTTCGCATCCTGCTCGGAGAGCGGAAGGGTTCCGAGTTTTTCGTAGAGCGCCGTTGTCGCATCGGTCAGGCGGACGTTGGCTCTGTATTTCTCCGAAACGCCGCTTGCGGAGGTCAGCGCCTCTCGCGCCGCAAGGACCTCCGCCACCGCAGGGTCGCCGCTGTCGAGGTAGCGGGTCGCCACAGTCGTCAGGTTATAGGCGGTGTTGATGCGGTCGTCGAGATCCTTTGAAATCCCCGTTGTGCCGTCGTAGAACAGCGTCTGCACATACTGCTGCATCGAGGAAAATGCTTTGGATGTCCCCAAAAGCAACGCGATCAGCATCATCGCCACCATGGCGATGACGGCAAACCGACGGCTTTTCAAAAACTGCATTCGATCGTCTCCCTTCAGCGGAGGACGAATCATCCCCGCCGATTTTTGCAGGACAGGCGGCCGCCGGCCCCACGTTCGCATACAGGGGCAGCCTGCGCGCTCATCCAAACGGATCCGGGCAGGCCTGCACTTCTCTCCTTACTTCGTCATAGAGAGCAGTTTTTGCTTGAGCTGCCCCTCGATGCGGCCGAGTTCCTCTTCGGCGGCGGCGCGCTTGGCGCGGCCTTCGGTCTGCAGTTTCTCCACCTCGTCGAGCGTGGAAATGAGCATCTCGTTGGTGTGCTTGAGCGTCTCGAGGTCGACGATGCCCCGCTCCGACTCCTTGACGGTCGCAACGGTGCCGGTCTTGAGCATTTCGGCGTTCTTCTTAAGCAGTTCGTTGGTCATGTTCGTGACCTCGCGCTGCGCCTTCATTGCCTGCTCGGAATGGGCCAGGCCGAGCGCAAGCACCATCTGGCTCTTCCACAGCGGGATCGTGTTGACGATCGTGGACTGGATCTTCTCGGCCATAAGCGTATCGTTGTTTTGGATCAGGCGGATCTGCGGACTCATCTGGATGGAGACGGTGCGCGTCAGTTCAAGATCGTAGAGTTTCTTCTCGAAGCGGTCGCAGAGGTTTGCGTAGTCGTTGGCCGCCTGCGCGTCCTCAGCAAGGCCGCTCTGCTCCGCCTTTTTGCGCATTTCCACGAGCGTGGTGGAGCGCTCCTCCTCCAGTTTCTTCTTGCCGGCGAGGATGTACATCGTCAGTTCTTTGAAATAGGTCATGTTCATGTCGTACATTTTGTCGAGCATGGCGATGTCCTTGAGCAGCGTGACCTGATGCCCCTCCAGCATGTTGCTGATTTTATCGACATTGACCTCGGCCTTGTCATAGCGTGTTTTCAGCGTCTCAACCTTGTTGCGCCCCTTTTTGAAAAGTCCCGAAAGCCCCTTTTCGTTCTCATCGAGCGTGAAACCCTTGAGTTCCACAACCAGATCGGAAATCATGTTCCCGACCTCTCCGAGGTCCTTGGTGCGGACATTTTCGAGCGCGGCCTCGGAAAAGCCCGCGACGCGCTTCTGCGACGCGGCACCGTACTGCAGAACGATGTTGGAATTGGAGATGTCGATCTTCTCCGCAAACTCGTTGACCATCTTCTGCTCCTCCGGCGTGAGGCTGCTCATTTCGATCTTCTCGGGTTCGACGTTCGCGAGGGAGTCGACGGCTTCCTCGGCCGCCTTGACTTCCTTCTCGAGTTCGTCGCCGAGCGAAAGGGAAAGCTGCGGGACGGTCGCGTTTTCAAATGCGTTGAGTTCGTTTGCCATGAGGGATCCTCCTATCATCATAAAAACATTGGTTACAGTTTCAATTCGATCGCATCGTCGGTGTCGGGGGCGTTTCCGATGAGCCCTTCCTGCTTGAGCAGGGATTCGAGCACGGCGATATCGGTTTCCACATCGAGCGTATCCGCAGAGTGGAGCGCGTTGAGTTGATGCGCAAAGGCTTCGGACACCGTATCGAGCGTTTTTTCGATACCGGCCATCGCGGCGGTGATATTGGCCCCCTTGATTTTCTGTTCCTCCATCTTGTCATAGGAATCCAAGATTTTGAGGACCGTCGGAAGGTAGTAGGACGTGAAGCGGTGCAGGTCGCTCTTTTTCTCCGGATGCTGGGCGAGGTATTCAAAAATCGAAGTCGAAAGTTCCGAGATGCGGCGTACCTTGGAGGAAACCGCCTCGTTTTCGATCGCCTCATCCGCCGACTTCAGGCGTTCAAGGAAATCACGCTGTGTTTCGCCGATATCGAAGGCCCCCGCGTAAGCGGGTTCCGGCGGCGCTTCCACCAGGACCGTCTTCGCCGGGAACAACTTGCGAGCCGCGGCAAACAGGATCACCGACATCGTCCCGAGCAGCGCAATGTCGTTGATGCGGTAGAGCGGCTGCTGTGATGCGTAGACAAGCCAAAAGATCCCGATCGTCCAAAACGGCTTGCCCGATGGGATCTTCTTCTCCACCATCCGCGGTTGCTTTGTTTCTGCCATAGCGACACCCCCCGAAAAACTTATCCTCATTTTAGCGCAAAAAAACGACCCCGTCAACGAAAACGGAGCCGTTTTTGCCTGTTGTGCGCAGAAAAATACCGGGCCGGGGATCGGGTTCACTTCTTTCCGGGATTGCGGATCATCTGGCGGGTCGCGCGCACATCGGAGAGCAGTTTGGAAAGCGTCTCCTCCGTTTGGCGCAGCAGATCGTCGGAATACTCCTGCGATGCGGTGCGCAGTTCCTTCGACTTTTGATTGGCCTGCGCGAGGATCTCGTTGGCCTTCTGCTGGGCCTGCTTGACGACCGTCTCCTGCGCGATCATCGTGCGCGCGCGATCCTCTGCCTTGCGCACGACGCTTTCCGCCTCGCGGCGGGCGTTGGCAAGGATCTCCGCGCGGTCCGCAACGATCGCTTTCGCCTGCTTCATCTCCGACGGAAGATTGAGGCGAATGTCGTTGAGCAGGTCGCGGACCTTTTCATCGTCCACAATGGTGCGGCCGTTCGTCAAAGGGAGCGACCAACTGCGGTCCATTACGTCGTCCAACATATCCAGGATCTCTTCGATATTCATTGCGGTTCCTCTCCTTCCTTGGGCTGATACAGCCGCGCGGTGATCTGTTCCTGCAGGCAGTCCGGAACAAAGCGATGGATGTCGCCCCCGAAGCGCGCGACCGTCTTTACGAGGCTGGAACTGACGTACATATTGTCGATACTCGTCGTCAGGAAGACCGTTTCGGCCTTGTGATACAACTTCTTATTTGTGAGCGCCATTTGGAATTCATATTCAAAGTCTGTCACGGCGCGCAGTCCCTTCACGATCGCAACCGCCTTTTCCCGCTTGACGTAGTCCGCGATCAGGCCGTGGTGGCTGTCGACGCGCACATTGGGCATCTCGGCCGTGGCGCGGCGGATCATATCCATTCGTTCTTCCACCGTGAAACTCGGGGATTTTTCGAGATTGACCGTCACCAGGACGACGACTTCGTCAAACAGACGCGACGCGCGGCGGAAAATATCCAGATGACCGTTCGTGACAGGATCGAAACTGCCGGGACAAATCGCTGTTCTCATGTGGGATCCTCCTCCGGCCGGCGGTAGGTCGTCACCTTGGCCCTGCCGTAAAAGTATTCTCGTTTGCGGGTGAAATCGCCCGCAAAATCGGGGAGCGTTTCGTCTCGCCCGGTCTCGCAGAGGATCACGCCGCCGGGCCGCATCCGCGCAGCGACGAGCGGCAGAACGGCCTCGGGGATACCCTGCCCGTAGGGCGGGTCGAGGAAGGCCAGGTCAAACCGGTCGCGGGAGGTGTTGAGAAACGCAGATGCATCCGACTGCAGCACACGGGCCCCCTGCGACAATTCGGTCTTTCGGAGGTTCTGCTGGATGACGGCGTGCGCTTCGCGGGAGGAATCGACGAACGTCGCGCGGCGCGCCCCGCGGGAAAGCGCCTCAATGCCGAGTTGGCCGCTTCCGGCAAACAGATCGAGGACCTCTGCCCCCTGCACTTCAAACTGCACGATCGAGAACATCGCTTCTTTCGCCATATCCGAGGTGGGGCGCGTATCCAGCCCCTCGGGGGCAGCCAATTTGCGGCCGCGGGCCGTTCCCGTGATCACGCGCATAGGGCTCTCCTCCCTCCCGATGGAATCGAGCGGAAACCCACTCGGTATCATGCTTTCTTATTATCATATGATTCCCGCAAAATGTCAACGATTTTCCGCAAGGAGCCGTGTTTTTGCAGCGCCGCGGCGCTGCGGACCGGCCGAACGCAAAAGCCGTCTTTCGGGCAATTTTTCGAACCGGAGGCACGGTGAAAAGCAAAAAAGGCGCGAGAGAATGAGAAAAACACGGTGTAAAGTGAATCAACTTTTCACGCAAATTAACTCAAAGCGTCTCTTCTTCGTGCAACGCGTTCCAAAGCGCCTGCGCCGCCGGCCGGCTGACGCCCTTCACACCGGCCAATTCCTCTTCGCTTGCGGCGAGGATCGCCTTTTTCGTCTTGAAATGGGAATACAGCGCCCGTGCGCGTTTCGGCCCGATCCCCGGGACGGCTTCCAATTCCAGTTCAAACGCGTTTTTTGTGTGGCGGCGGCGCGCATAGCCGATCGCAAAGCGGTGCGTTTCATCCTGGATGCGCGTGACGAGCGCAAACACGCTGCGGTGCGCGGCGATCGCGATCTCTCCGCCCTCTGCGGCGATGGCGCGCGTGCGGTGGCGGTCGTCCTTCACCATGCCGAACACGGGGATCGAGAGGCCCATGCGGTCGAGCACTTCGGCCACGGCGGAAACCTGCCCCTTACCGCCGTCGATCAGCAGCAGATCGGGGCGGCGGTCGAATCCCTCGTCTCCCGCAAGGTAGTGCGACAGGCGGCGCTCCAGCATCTGCGCCATACAGGCGTAGTCGTCGGGATGGGTCTGATCGGGCATCGCAAACTTGCGGTAGGCGGCCTTGAGCGGGCGGCCGTCTTCAAACACGGTCATCGCGCCGACCACCGTTGTGCCGCCGATGTTGGAGACATCGTAGGATTCGATATAGGCGGGCGGGCTCTCCATGCCGAGCAGGCGGCCGAGTTCGTCGAGCGCGGCGACCTCGCGGCCCGTGCGCCGTCGGTCCATGCGGGACAACTGTTCGGCGGCGTTCATGCGAGCCATCTCCATCACGCGCAGGTTTTCCCCGCGCCGCGGCGCATAAAGCGTCACCTTTCTTCCGAGGCGATGCGTCAGCAGTTTTTCGATCAGATCGCTGTCGGACGGCAGTTCATCCACTGTGAGTTGGGGCGGCAGTTCGTGCGTCGGGTCGCTGTAATAGCGGCTGAGGAATTCTTCGCGCACTTCCTGCGGCGTCCCCGCGTCCGGAAAGAAAAAGTCCATTTTATCGACCAGTTTTTCGCCCCGAAAGCGCAGCACGCTCAGCGACACATCCTGCCCCGACTGCACGAACGCGAGCACGTCCTGATCCGTCACGCCGGTAAACACGACGCGCTGGCGCTCGGAGAACCGTTCGATCGCGCGCAGGCGGTCGCGCAGCCGCGCGGCACGCTCGAATTCCAGCGCTTCGGCCGCTTCGTTCATCTGCTCGGTCAGCGTGCGGACCGCCTGCGCGCCGTCGCCTCGGATATACTCCATCGCGCGGTGCAGGATGCCGGCGTACTCCTCCTCGGAGATACAGCCGCGGCAGACGCCCATGCACTGCTTCATGTGGAAGTTGAGGCACGGCCGCTCTTTGCCGAAATCGCGCGGAAACACCCGCGAGCAGGTCGGCAGGCCGAAGACGCGGTTGACCTCGTCGGCCGTCTGCTTGACGACCCAGGAGGACAGATACGGCCCGATGTAAGTCGCGCCGTCGTCCAATTTGTTTTTGGCCTCGCGGATGCGCGGATAGGCCCCCGCGTCGACACGCAGATAGCAGTAGCCCTTATCGTCCTTGAGCAGAATATTGTATTTCGGGTTATGTCGCTTGATCAGACTGCATTCGAGCACAAGCGCCTCAAATTCGCTCGAGGTGAGGATCGTTTCAAAATCCTCGACCTGCCGCACCATCGCGTAGACTTTTGGGGTGTGTTTTTCGATCGATCGGAAGTAACTGGAAACACGATTTTTCAGGTTCTTCGCCTTGCCGACATAGATGATCTTCCCCGACGCATCGTGCATCAGATACACGCCGGGGTCTTTCGTCAGTTCGCGCGCTTTCGCGTGCAGGCGTTCGATCCGTTCCTGCGGCATTGCGTCTCCCCCTCTCCCGAAAAAAGATGCGCCGCATCTGACATGCGACGCATCTGCGCGAAATCTTCCGTATCACACGATCGTGAAGCCGCTCTCCACCAGAGCGACCAGCGCTTCGACAGCCGTTTGCTCGTCGCTGCCGTCGGCGATGATGCGGATCGACGTCCCCCCGACGATGCCGAGCGACAAAACGCCGAGCAGGCTCTTGGCGTTGACGCGGCGCTCATCCTTCTCTACCCAGATGGAGGCTTTGAACTCGTTGGCCTTTTGGATGAAAAAGGTGGCGGGACGCGCATGCAGGCCGATCTGGTTCTGCACCACAACTTCTTTCATAAACATGCTGATCTCTCCTATCCGGCAGATACTTTATGGAAAATCACGACTTACGTTTGTATTTATTATAAAGTTGTGGGCGCATTTTGTCAATATTGTCTTATAATTTTCTACATGGTTATCAATTTTAACAGAATCATGCAGCGATTTCTTCGTCAATATTCCTATATGCTGTGGAAAATCTTTTTTCGTTTGTCAGTCGGCCCCGCTTTTTTCCGTTTTGGAACGGAGCAAGGCAAGATCCGCCGCGTCCTCTCCGGCCAAGCCGGCGGCCTCCAGCAGGTCGGGCCGACGCGCTCCGGTCAACTGCAGCGACTGTTCGCGCCGCCATGCTGCAATGTTGGCATGGTGGCCGGTGAGCAGCACCTGCGGCACCTCTCTGCCGCGCCATACGGGCGGGCGGGTGTACTGCGGATACTCCAAAAGTCCGGCGTAGTGGCTCTCCTCCTCGTAACAGGCCGCATCGGACAAAACGCCCTCGCAGAGACGGCCCACAGCGTCCGCGACGACAAGCGCCGCCAATTCTCCCCCCGTGAGCACATAGTCGCCGATCGAAAGTTCCTCATCGACGCATGCTTCGATAAAACGTTCGTCGACGCCCTCGTAGTGTCCGCAGACGAGCAGGAGGCTTTCGCACCGGGCAAGTTCGATCGCCTTTTGCTCGGTGAAGACCGCCCCCTTCGGGGAAAGGTAGATCACGCGCGGGCGCGAGGGCTGCGAGGCCGCCACATCCTCCACGCAGCGGGCCAGCGGCTCCGCCTCGAGCACCATGCCCATCCCGCCGCCGTAGGGCGTATCGTCCACACGGCGAAATTTGTTGTCCGAGTAGTCTCGGATATTGACGGTGTGCAGTTCGATCTTTCCCGCGCGGCGCGCGCGCCCGATGATGCTCTCGTTGAGGACCGCCTCGCACATCTCGGGGAACAGCGTCGCGATATCAATCCTCATCGTCGAACAATCCTTTCAGCGGACGGATGCGCATCGTTTCCGCATCCACATCCGTCTCGATCACGGTCTGCGGGATCGCGGGGACAAGTTTTTCGCTGCCGTCGGGAAACGTGATCTGATAGACGTTGTTGGCGCCCGTCTCAAACACGTCGGTCAGCGTGCCGTAAAGGCGGCCGTCGTCCGCGTCATAGACGCGGATCCCAAGCAGGTCCTGCACAAAGTGCTGCCCCGGCGCAAGCGGCAGCGCAGCGCGGTCGATATAGAGCACGCGGTTGCGGTAGGCGGCCGCCTGCTCGACCGTGTCGACGCCCTCGAGTTTCAGGATCACGACGTTTTTGTGCGGCCGGACGCGCGCAAGGCGCAGCGGCTGCGTCCCCGCGGCATCCAGATAGAGCGTTTTGACGCCCACAAGTTCTTCGGCGGAATCGCACCACGGCTGCAGGCGCACCTCGCCCGCGACGCCGTGCGTCGTCACGACTTTTCCGATTTCGAGAAACTGCTTTCGCATTCGGCTTCCCTCCTCCGTGCCGCACAAGCGCAAAAAGACGCCTTGTTCGGGCGCCTTTTCACTCGCAACAGAGAACGGGCGAGACGGTGCCCCCGTTCCTTTTTCGGACGCGCAGCGCGTCAGTCGATCTCGACGACGACGCGCGAGCCGGATTTACCCGCGGCGGCGCGCACGACGGTGCGGATCGCCTTGGCGATCCTGCCCTGCTTGCCGATCACGCGGCCCATATCGTCGGGCGCAACGTGCAGATGATAGACGACGGTGCCGTCCTCAGCCGGTTCGTCGACCGTGACGGTAACGGCGTCCTTCTCCTCCACAAGGCCCTTGGCGATCACGGAAATTAACTGCTCCATAACGACCTCCGAAAATCAAAGAACATTGTTCTTCTTAAAAAGTTCGCGGACGGTATCCGTCGGCTGCGCGCCGTTGGCGATCCACTTTTTGGCTTTCTCCGCGTCGACTTTGACGACGGAGGGCTCCTTCGTGGGGTCGTAATAGCCGAGTTCTTCAATGAATCTGCCGTCTCTCGGATACCTGGAGTCCGCCACGACGATCCGATAGAACGGAGCCTTCTTCGCACCCATGCGGCGCAGCCTGATCTTTACTGCCATGTATGTCACCTCCCAATGGTTTCTAAACAAAATTTATTTCCACCCAAACGGGCAAAAATCGGTTCGCTGGGCTTACACGCCGAAGCCGCGTCCCATGCGCTCGAGTTGTGCGCGGCCCTTTTTGGTGTTGAACTGCTTCATCATCTTCTGCATCTCGTTGAACTGACGCAGGACGCGGTTGACATCCTCCACGCGCGTGCCGCTGCCGGCGGCGATGCGGCGCTTGCGCTTTGGGTCGATGATCGAGGGCTTTTCGCGCTCGGCCTTCGTCATCGAGAAGATGATGGCCTCCATGCGCTTGAGTTCGCGCTCGCCGCGCGCGGCGTCCTCGTCCTTCACCTTGACGCCCGGGATCATCCCGAGCACCTGCCCGAGCGGTCCCATCCCCTGCAACTGTTTCATCTGGTCGAGCAGATCGGTGAGCGTGAGGGTGTTGCGGCGCATCTTCTGCGCGAGTTTCTCGGCTTCCTTCTCGTCGACGGCCTCCTGGGCCTTTTCGATCAAGGTCATCACGTCGCCCATGCCGAGGATGCGCGACGCCATGCGGTCGGGATAAAACGGCTCGAGTTGGTCGAGACGCTCGCCCATGCCGATGAATTTGATCGGCTTGCCCGTGACTGCGCGCACGGAAAGCGCCGCGCCGCCGCGGGTATCGCCGTCGAGTTTCGTGAGGATCACACCGCTGATGCCGAGGCGCTCGTCGAACGATTTGGCGACGTTGACGGCGTCCTGACCCGTCATGGCGTCGACGACGAGCAAGATCTCGTGGGGCCCCACTTCCTCCTTGATGCGGGCAAGTTCCTGCATCAGTTCCTCGTCGATGTGCAGGCGGCCCGCCGTATCGAGGATGACGATGTCGTCGCCGTGGTCCCGCGCGCGGGAGATCGCTTTTTTGGCGATCGTAACGGGATCGATCTGCCCCATCTCGAACACGGGAACGCCGACCTGCTCGCCGACGACCTGCAACTGGCGGATCGCCGCGGGGCGGTAGACGTCGCAGGCAACAAGCAGCGGCCGCCTGCCCTGCGATTTGAAATATTTGGCAAGTTTCGCGCAATGCGTCGTTTTGCCCGAGCCCTGCAGGCCGCACATCATCAGGATGGTCGGCAGTTTGGAGGAAAAGCGCACGCGCACGTTCTCGGTGCCCATCAGCGCCGTCATCTCGTCGCGCACGATCTTGATGACCTGCTGCGCGGGGGTGAGGCTCTCGAGCACCTCGGCGCCGACCGCCTTTTCGCTGACGGCGGCGACGAAATCCTTCGCGACTTTGTAGTTGACATCCGCTTCCAGGAGCGCGAGGCGCACCTCGCGCATCACTTCCTTGATGTCGGACTCCTTGAGTTTACCGCGCAGCCTGAGGCGGCGGAATACGCCCTCAAGTTTTTCGGAAAGGCCCTCAAATGCCATCGGCGGTTCTCCTTACAACTCCCCGACGCTGCGGGTGAGCGCGATAATTTTCATCAGGCGGTTTTCGATCTCCTTGGAATCGAACATGCGGGAATTGATCTGCTCGATCTCCGCGGCATTTTCGCGGATCTGCTCGAGCAGGGCCTCGATCTGCCCGAATCGCTTGGCGAGGCCGAGTTGGCGCTCGAATTCCAGCAACTGGCTCTCTCCGCGCTTGATCGAATCGCGCACGCCCTGGCGCGTGATCCCGCTGTGCATCGCAATTTCGGCAAGGGAAAGGTCCTCATTGTAATAGAGTTCGATCACTTCCTGCTGTTTTTCCGTCAGCAGTTCGCCGTAAAAGTCGTAGAGCATCGAAATCTCCAGGTTCTTCGACATACGAGAACGCTCCCTTCCGTCTTTTCCTTACTTCGACAGTATATCTGATCGCGCCCTATCTGTCAAGTCTTTTTTCTTTACATGGAATCGAAAATCTTGGGGCAGGAGAACGCCCCTGCCCCAAGATGCTGTGGTTGCGCCTTCATTCGGCCGAAAGCGCCATCGTTTTTGCGCCGAGCGCTTCGGCGTCGCGTGGGTCGTGCGTGATCAGCAGGACGCTGCGTCCCGCGGTGCGCGCGCGCAGATATTCGATCACGCGCGCGTGCGTCTCCTCGTCGAGGCCCGTAAACGGCTCGTCGAGCACCAAAAACGCCGGGTCCGCCGCCACGGCGCGCACAATCGCGGCGCGGCGCTTCTGCCCGCCGGAAAGTTTGCCCGCCGGCGCGCGCAGATATTCCGAAAGCCCCACTTCGTCGAGATGCGCCTGTACGGCCTGCGGCGAAAGACGCGGGCACGCAATGCGGATATTTTTACACACGGTGAGGCGCTCGCAGAGCCGGTCCTCCTGGAACACCGCCGCGGTGCGCGCCGGCACGCCCGCGACCGTTCCCGCGTCGGGTGTTTCCAGTCCGAGCAGGATCCGCGCAAGGGTCGTCTTCCCCGCGCCCGAGGGCGCCATTAGGCAGACGGCGCCGGCATCCGGCAGCGCAAGCGAAACTTCCCGCAGGACGCGCCGCTCCCCGAAGGACTTGCTTACCCGATCCATCACGATGCTCATACGCCCGCCTCCAATCTGTCAAAAAACCATGTCAGCAGGCGGCGCAACGCCTTTTCCAACAGGATGCTGCACAGAACGGCGGCCGCCGTCCAGGCAAAGAGTTCGCCTGTGCTGAAATAGATCTTGGCCTGGTAGAGCCGTTCGCCCACCGAGCCGGTCGGGATGCCGATCACCTCTGCGGCGATGCCGGATTTCCACGCGAGCCCGACGCCCACGCTGCAGGCGCTCTCGATATATGGGCGCAACTGCGGCAGGTCGATGTAGACGAACCGCGTCCCCCTCCCGATCGAAAAAACCCGCGCCATCTCGGCCAGGCGCACGTCACGCGCACGGATTCCCGCGAGCAGGTTGGTGTAGACGATCGGCAGCACCATCAAAAACGAGATGAACACCGACAACTGCCGCGCGTTGAGCCAGATCAGGCAAAGGATGATGAACGAAGCGACGGGCGTGGCCTTGATCGCCGAAAGGAACGGCCACAGCAGCAACTCCACGGCGCGGGAGGCGCCTGCGGCGGCGGCCAGCAGACTGCCGATCAGCAGCGCCGACAGGTAGCCGCCCGTGATCCGCACGAACGAAAACCCCAGCGTTTTCCAAAAGGACGGCTGCCCGAGCAGGTCCAGCAGCACGCACACCGTCCGCGCCGGAGACGCAAGGAGCCAGGCGCTGCCGACGGCCGCCGCCAGCGCCTGCCACACGGCGAGGGCAAAGCCGATCGCCGCCGCGCGTTCCAAAACGCGCCTCTGTTTTTCCAGAATGCGGCGCATCGAGGCCCTCCTTTGCATCAGTTCGGATAGTAGAAGTTATCCGCGGGCAGTTTCCCGCCGACGGAGGCGGGGTTCTGCTCAAACAGGACGGCCAGATAACCCGAAACGGCCTTCTTCATCGGCTCGCCCGCAAGGAACGTGATGTTGCAGGCGGGGATCGCTTTTTCGGCGATGGCGGCCTTGGCCACGATGCCCGCCGCTTCGATCAGCGCGGCCGCTTCGGCCGGGTGCTCGTTCGTATAGCGCGTGGAGGCTTCATACTCCTGCAGAAAGGCGTCCACCGCATCGGGATTCGCTTCGAGGAAGTCCGCGCGGCCGATCAAAACGCCCGTGATGACCGAACTGTCGAGGCCGAGTTTGTCCCACTCCGCGGTGAGATCCAGCGCGACCTTCAGCCCCTCGACCTGCGTATCCGCGACCGTGACGAACGGCTGGGGCAGCATCGCAACGCCGCCGCCCTGCTTGAGCATCGCGACGACCTCGGTCGGCTCGGACTTGAACTCGATCGTCAGGTCGGTATCGGGGTCGATCCCGTTCTGCTGCAGCAGATAACGCAGCGTGTATTCGGGCGTTGCGCCCTTGCCGGTCGCGTAGAGCGTCTTGCCCTTGAGGTCGGAAAGCGAAGCGACCTCCCCCGTCGTGTCGACGACGTAGAGCACGCCCAGCGTGTTGACGGCCACCAGGCGGATCGCGCCCTCGGTCTTGTTGTAGAGGACGCTGGCAAGGTTCGCGGGGACGGCGGCGAGATCGAGTTCGCCCTGCATCAGTTTGGGCGTGACCTCATCGGCCGTACCGGCGAGCAGGAATTCATAGCGGTTCGCGGTCGTGCCGGCCGCGGCGTCCTCGATCAGTTTGACCATGCCCATCGTGGTGGGGCCTTTCAGGCCCGCGATGCGCACGGTGACGGGCTCTGCGGCGGGCCCTTCGGAGGAGGCCGGCGACTCGGACGAGGCGGGGGCCGCCGAAGAGGCAGGCGCGGCGGAGGACGAGGCCGCGCCGCCGCAGGCAGTCAGGACGAACAGAAGGACCAAAAGCAGCGCCGAAGCGCGTTTCCACAAAGTTTTCACAGGATCCACTCTCCTTTTAATTCTGTTTGGAAATCACGGTTTTTGAGGTGACGCCGTCGATCATGCCGAGTTTTCCCGAAAGCGCGCTCACCGTATCGCCCGGCGCGTCGAGCACAACGCAGATGATCGAGACCCCGCGCTCGCGGTACGGGATGCCCATGCGGCCGACGATGCAGTCGCCGTAGGCGTGCAACAGGTCGTTGACCCGCGCTGCCGCCTCGCGCGTCTGCAGGATGATGCTGACGACGGAGATTCGGTTTTCTTCCATTGGATCGCCTCCTTGTTTTCGGCGCAAAAAAATCCGCGCCCTTTCAGTTTGAACACGAAAAGGCGCGGAAAATCACACAGCGAAACGATCGCGTGCCCCGTCGCCTTTGCATCCGGAAAACCCGAATGCGCAGAACGATCTCGGCCCGCCCTTCGCCCGGTTCCCTGCAGCCGCGCGGCCCGTCGGAAGCGGCGGGACCGCGCCGCGTCGGGGCGGCGGCGGACGGTGGAGGATCATCGCATACAGCATACCATATCGGTATTATTTTGTAAAGGGGTCGTCGACATTTTTCTGGCGCAGGATCATTTCATTTTTCAGGCGCCACAGTTTTTCGGAGAGGTCGACATAATAGCCGTGGGGATTCTCAAAGCGGAGCACTTCGGGCCACATGGACTCGAGGCCGGCGCGGCAGCGGTCGCGGATCTCGGAAAGTTTCGGCAGGTCGTAGACGAGGTTCCCCTTTTCGAAGATCGGCTTCAAAAGCGATTCGGCGCGGAAATTCGTGAGCGTTGTCTGCTTCCAGATCGCGTTGGGGTCGAACACCGTGAGCGGCTGCGTTTCGTCGATCCGCTCGCCCTCGAGCATCACAAGGTCAGCGTGCGCCTTGCCGGTCTCGCGGTCGAACAGGCGGTAGACATGTTTGAATCCGGGCGTCGTGACCTTTTCGATGCTCTCGGAAAGTTTGATGCGCCCCTGCAGTTCGCCGTTTTCCCGCACGGCGACCAGTTTGTAGACGCCGCCGAACACGGCGTTCGATTTTGCGGTGATGAGGTTTTCGCCGACGCCGAAGGAATCGATCTGCGCCCCCTGCTGCAGCAGGTCGCGGATCAAATACTCGTCGAGCGAGTTGGAAGCGACGATCTTGCAGTCCGGAAAACCGGCCGCATCCAGCATCGCGCGCGCCTGCTTCGAGAGGTAGGCGATATCGCCCGAATCGATGCGGATGCCCGCCGGGCGGTGCCCGGAGGGCACGACGATCTCATTGAACACGCGGACCGCGTTCGGGACGCCGGAGCGCAGCACGTCATAAGTATCCACCAGCAGCGTGCAACTGTCCGGATAGGTCTCGGCGTAAGCGCAAAACGCCTCGTATTCACTGTCGAAGATCTGCACCCAACTGTGCGCCATCGTGCCGACGGCGGGGACGCCGTACTGCTCGTCCACCACGGTGCAGGCCGTGGCGCCGCAGCCGCCGATATAGGCGGCGCGCGCGCCGAGCACGGCGGCGTCGTAACTCTGGGCGCGGCGCGAGCCGAACTCCATCACCGCGCGCCCCTCGGCGGCGCGGTTGATGCGGGCCGACTTCGTCGCGACCAGCGAGGGGTAGTTGATGCTCAAGAGCACCATCGTCTCCACCAACTGCGCCTGGATCGCGGGTCCGCGCACGATCACGATCGGCTCGTGCGGGAACACCGGCGTGCCCTCCGGAACGGCCCAGACGTCGCAGGAAAAGCGAAAGTCGCGCAGATACGACAGAAATCCCTCGTCAAAGCAGCCGCGCCCGCGCAGGTATTCGATATCCTCCTCGGTGAAATGCAGGTCGCGCAGGTATTCGATCAACTGTTCGAGACCCGCCATGATCGCGTAGCCGCCCTTGTCGGGGATCGTGCGGAAAAACATATCGAAGACGCATTCCACTTCCTGCATGCCGTGCTTCCAATAGCCGTTCGCCATCGTCAGTTCGTAGAAATCGACGAGCATCGTGAGATTGCGCTTGTCCTGGATCCGTTTTGCCATGGTGTCAGGCTCCTTTCACCGTCAACGTGATGGGTTGTTCGAGGATGCCGAGCAGATCCTGCGTATCGAAATCGACCGCGCAGAAATACGCGACCGCCTCGTAGGTGCCGGCGGCGGGCAGTTCGTCGAATGTGACGGACTCGAGCCGCTGGTTGGGTTTGAGATACCCGCTGCGGAACAGGACGCGGTCGTCCCCCGCGAGCGTGATCTCCACCGCCATCAGGTAGCGGTTTTCGATGGGGTTTGCGATCTGCAGGGCGGCCGTTTTCGACGCGGCCAAAACCTCCGCTTTTTTCGAGATCGTATATGTGAAGGTCGTCTCGTCGTTTTGCTGCACGCCGAACAGCCGCGTCGTCAGCCGCAGCGGGATCTCCTGCGCGCCGGGATCGATCCCCTCCACATCCGGCCACGAGGGCAGCGACCGCCGGTCGGCATAATGCTGGCGCAGCAGGAGCGCCCCCGCCGTCAAAAACAGCAGCGCGGCGACCAGCAGCAGGATCCATACCGGCGCTCTCGATGCGCGCCTTCGCCCGGTGCCATCCATGCCCTTCCCTCCTGTGTCGATGTCTTGTTTTTTATCTTACAACTTTTTTTCGACGAAAACAAGAGCGAAAACGTGCGGCCTGTTTGGAACGTCACGCAACTTTTACAAATCGTTTCTTGTTCTTTTGCGGCCGCCGTGGTATGATACGATCGATGAGAAAGGAGGCGGACCGCATGCAGCGCTATCAAAACTGTACCTGTGATCTCTGCCAGAAACCGCTGGAGCATGCAGACGAGATCGTCGTCTGCCCCGTATGCGGCGCTCCGATGCACCGGGCCTGCTACGCGCAGCACGGTGCCTGCGCGCACGCCGCCGAACACGCGTCCGGCTATGAATGGGCCCATCCCGAAACCGGCCGGGGGGAAACCGTCGTCTGCGCGCGCTGCGGCGCCCAGAACGACCCCGCCGCGCGCTTCTGCCAATTGTGCGGCGCTTCGCTCGCCGACCGGCACGGACAGGCCCCCGAAGACGGCGCCGACGGAACCTGGCGCGGCGCCTACACCTACGGGCAGGCTTCCTCGGTCCAGTTCGATGTGAACGGTGTTTCCTCCGAAGAAATGCGCACCTATCTCGGCAATTCGGCGGAGATCTTTCTGACGAAGTTCCAACTGATCCTGCGGCAGCGCTTCACCCCCGCCGTGTGGAGCATCCCTGCGCTCTTTTTCGGGCCGTTCTATTTCTTTTACCGCCGGATGCAAAAAACCGGCATCCAACTGCTGCTGATCCTGATCGCCATCTATATCCCGGGCTACCTCTACACAACGGAATACTTCAAGGCCTTCGTGGCGCCCGAGATGTTCGGCATCACGCTCCCCTACAACGAAGCGCTGCTGGCTCTGCTGGAGCCGGTGGCCACGGTGGCCTCGTGGCTGCGCCTTGCGCTGCATTTTTTCTGCGGCATCCAGGCGAACCGCTTCTTCCTCACCCATGTGATCGCGGATATCCGCACCCTGCACACGCAGTACGCCGAAAACGAGCGCAGTTCCCCCGATTACCGGCAGGCGCTCGCGTATCAGGGCGCGCCCGCGGCGATGACCGCCGTTCTCGTTTTTCTCGGGTTTTTCGCCGTCGTCTACGGCGTCACGGCGCTGCGCCTGATGCCGATCCTCTCCGGCACGAACTGAACTGCGCGCCGATTCGAGCCCCCTCGCCTTTACATCCGCCGCCCTTTTTGATACAATAGGGCCTTGGAAACTATCGCAAAGGATGGATGACATGCTGCAACTCGAAGAAATGCGCCTGGCCCTTGTCGGCATGCAGCCCGAACTTCACGATCTGCGGGAAGCGATCGGCTACGACGGCCTTGTGCGCAAGGTGGCGGAACTGGAGGAAAAAGCGGCGCAGCCCGGTTTCTGGGACAACGTGGAAGCCTCGCAGAAGACCCTGCAGACCACCAAGCAGTGCCGGGACCGCATCGAGCACTACGACGCGATGTGCGCCGAATGCGAAGATACGCTGGTCCTCGTCGAATTGGCCGCGGAAGAAAACGACGCCTCGATGCTCGAGGAGATCGGCGCCGCCGTCGACCATCTGCGCATGGAGATCGACGAGTTGCGCCTTTCGACCCTGCTGACCGGCGAATACGATTCGCAGGACGCGATCATCACGTTCCATCCAGGTGCGGGCGGCACCGAAGCGCAGGATTGGGCGCAGATGCTCTACCGCATGTACACGCGCTGGGCCGAGCGCCACGGTTTTTCCTATAAGGTGCTCGATTATCTCGACGGCGACGAAGCCGGACTCAAAAGCGCCAGCATTCTCATCGAGGGGATCAACGCCTACGGCTTCTTGAAATCGGAAAACGGCGTGCACCGCCTTGTGCGCGTCTCGCCGTTCGACGCCTCCGGACGCCGGCAGACCTCGTTCGCTTCGCTCGAGGTGATGCCCGATATCGACGATACGATCGAAGTGGAGATCCGCCCCGAGGACATCAAAATGGACGTGTTCCGCTCCTCCGGCGCGGGCGGGCAGCACATCAACAAGACGTCCAGCGCCGTGCGCCTGACACATCTGCCAACGGGGATCGTCGTCTCCTGCCAGACGGAGCGCAGCCAGTTCCAGAACCGTGACAACTGCATGAAGATGCTGCGCAGCAAACTCATCCAGATCAAAACGCAGGAACATCTGGAAAAAATCGAGGACATCAAAGGCGTGCAAAACGTGATCGCCTGGGGCAGCCAGATCCGCTCCTACGTCTTTATGCCCTACACGATGGTGAAGGACCACCGAACCAACTATGAGACGAGCAACGTAAACGCCGTGATGGACGGCGACCTCGACGGCTTCATCAATGCCTATCTCAAAGCCGAGAGCCTCGGCACGCTCGCGGAAAAATAATCTTTCTTCCGGCCCCGCCTGCCCGATGCGGCGCACGGGGCCCCTTTTTGCCCATTTGGAGCGGCGATTTACCGACCGTAAACCGTTCCGGATCGCTCGATTGCATAGAACGGATGTTTATTCATACCAAATGGGATTTCCCCGATTTTTCCCCACATGAGCAAGCCGTTTCTCCTGTAATCTGTGGAAAACTCTGTTGAATCTGTTTACAACTTGCTCTTTTCAACATTTTACAGAGCGTTTTAAACCCTTTTCATTTCGCTTTTCTTTGCTTTTTTCGGACAACTATGCTATACTGTTCGTCGGCGCACGGCAGGCAGCGCGCAGATCGCGCGGGGCCGCGCCGAACGGCCGTTGCAGAAAACAGGTTCCAAACGGAGGTGACGTCGTGCCGGATCCCAGTCTTCAGTTTTCCCGAAAAAGGAAGCAGCGCAGCCCCGTCCTTCCCGTGCTTCTGCTCGCGGTGATCGCAGCGTTTGCGATCGCGGGAATCTGGCAGTTGACTTCCCCCGATCCCATCCAGGAGGAGCCTTTCAATTTCGATCCCGAGATCGCCGCGCGGTTCGGCCTCACTTCCGAGGAACCCTCGCCCGAGAGCGCCGCGCCGGAGCCCTCTGCCTCCAGCGCCTCCTCCGCCGTGGACGAGCCGGTTTCCGCTTCTCCCGAACCTCTCCCCGCTTCCAGTGAAGCGCCCCCGGCGTCGGAACCGGCCCCTTCGGACAGCGTCGACGCACAGCCCTCCGGCGCGCCCGAACAGGAGGGCGGTCTTGTCTATCTGACGGATGCCCGCCCCGTTCCCGCCTCCGATCGCGTGAGCAGCAGTTATTTTGACGACGCCGTGTTCATCGGCGATTCGATCACCACCGGCATCCGCCTCTACGACGTGATGTCGAACGCCGGCGTATGGGCCTCCACCGGCGCGGGCCTGACAAACATCCTCTCGCTGGAGATCGCGGAGATCGAAGGCGTCGGGAACGTGACGATCACGCGCGGGCTCGATCTGGCGCAGCCCGGCAAAGTCTACCTCCTGCTCGGCGCCAACAGCCTCGCCGCCGACCTCGACGACGTGATCGCGGTCTATTCCTCGCTGCTCGATCAAATCCTTGCGCATGCGCCGGATGCAATCGTCTATGTGCAATCGGCGTTCCCGATCAATGAGCCGCTCTACGCCGCGCGCTACAACACGGTCGTCACCAACCGTATCATCGACGAGTTCAACAGCCGTCTGCTCGCCCTCTGCGGGCAGAAAGGCGTGGCCTTTTTGGACGTAAACAGTTACTTCCGCGACGAAACCGGCAGCCTTTCGGAGAACTATACCTCGGATGGGCTGCATCTCCACTCGGCCCAGTACCTCGACTGGTTTGACTATCTGAAAACGCACACCGTGCAATAAAAGGAGATCATCCGAATGAAAAGAGTTGTTCCGATCCTGCTCGTCCTTTCCTTCTGCCTGCTCGCGCTCGCGGGCTGCGGCGGCAAATCCGCAGGCGCGAAAACGCTCGACCTCGAAGCCTTCGCCGACGAAGTGGCCCAATCCGTCGAATACGACGACGAGTTGATCGCGCTGACGCAGAACAATGTCGCCCACTACTACAAACTGCCCGAGAGCGGCGTGAATGCGTGGAAGATCCTTGTCTCTGCGACGAGCGGCACAACGAATGAACTGGCCGTCTTCGAATGTGCGGACGCCAAGGCCCTCGGGGACGTAAAGGCCGCCGTGGAGAAGCGCCTGGAGACCCAGCGCGCCAACTATGAGAACTATATCCCTGCGGAGATCGCCCGCATCGACGATGCGCTCATCAAAACGAGCGGCAATTATCTGCTGTTCTCCGTGAGCGATCACAACGACGCCGTCGAGAAACTTTTTGACGCCGCGCTCAAGTGAACGGTCTGCAAGAGCCCCCGATCGGGGCTCTTTTCGCTTTTTCCGAATTCGCTCCCCTGCCCGCGCCCTTCGGCAAAATGCAAAAAATGTCGGCAGAGCCTTGACAGATCGCCGCATGGCCGCTATAATGCAGACAAACATCCGAGGAAAGGAGACGGGTCCGCATGACGCGCACGTGCACCGCGATGATGATGGACATGATGATGTGCATGCCGATGGGCATGTGCAAGCGTTTTCGCGCCCGAAACGGCTCGTCTCGCGTCATTTCCGTCTGATTTGCGATCGAATGACCGGAAGACCGAGAGGCTTGGGAGCGAAAACGCTTTCCAAGCCTCTTTTTCGTTGCGGTCCCAATTCTTTTGACAGGAGAGTCGCGTTATGATCGAGATCCGAAACCTCAACAAGACCTTCTCCTCCGCAAACGGCCCTATCACCGCCCTGACCGACATCAATCTGGAGATCCGGGACGGCGAGATCTTCGGCATCATCGGGCTTTCCGGCGCAGGGAAAAGCACGCTTGTCCGCTGCATGAATCTGCTGGAGCGCCCGACCTCGGGCGACGTTTTCGTCGACGGCCGCTCGCTGACGGAGATGCCGCAGAAGGAACTGCTGCGGATGCGCCAGCGGATCGGCATGATCTTTCAGAGTTTCAACCTGCTGGAGCAGCGCAACGTTCTGCAGAACGTCTGCTACCCGCTGGAGATCGCGGGCGTCGCAAAAGCGCAGGCCGTGCGCCGCGCCGAAGAACTGATCGAACTCGTTGGGCTGAGCGACCGCATCAAATCGTATCCTTCACAGTTGTCGGGCGGCCAGAAACAGCGCGTTGCGATCGCGCGGGCGCTCGCCACAAAGCCGAATTATCTTCTCTGCGACGAGGCCACCAGCGCCCTCGACCCCAACACGACGCAGTCGATTCTCGAACTGCTCAAAGAAATCAACGACACGATGGGGGTCACGATCGTCGTTATCACGCATGAGATGAAGGTGATCGAGCAAATCTGCGATCGCGTGGCCGTGATCGGCGAGAGCCGCATCGCCGAGGTCGGGAGCGTCAGCGAGGTGTTCCGCCATCCGCGCTCCGCCGTGGCCCGCGACCTGCTGCTGCCGCGCGGCAGAACCTATGAAAGCGTATCGGGCGGCAGGCGGCTGCGCCTCATCTTCGACGGCGAATCCTCCTATCGGCCGGTCATTGCGAATCTGGTGCTCGAGTGCCAGGCGCCGGTCAACATTCTGTTCGCGGAGATGCGGGACATCGACGGCAAAGCCTACGGGCAGACGATCCTGCAGATCCCAGACGACGCGGGACTGATCGAGCGCGTGAGCAGTTACCTCACCGAACAGGGCATCCAATTCACGCAGGAGGTGTAACCGATGGCATTTTCCGAGATGTTTTACAAACTGTGGGCGAACGGGCTGATCCAACTCGGCGTTTGGGAGACGATCTACATGACGCTGATCTCCACCGCCGTCGCCTATCTGATCGGTCTGCCGCTCGGCATTGTTCTCTCCGTCACCGACGAAACGGGCATCCATCCGATCCCGTGGCTCAACCGCGTGCTCGGCATTCTCGTCAACATCTTTCGCAGCATCCCGTTCGTGATCCTCATGCTGGCGATGCTGCCCGTGGCGAAACTCATCGTGGGCACCAGCCTCGGCAACAAGGCCGTGATCGTCACGCTCGTGATCGCCGCCGCGCCCTATGTGGCGCGCATGGTCGAATCCTCGATCAAAGAGGTGGACGCGGGCATCATCGAAGCTGCGCAGGCCATGGGGTCATCGTCGTTCCAGATCGTTTATAAAGTCCTGATCCCCGAGGCGAAACCCGCCCTTATCACCGGCGCGGTCATTTCGACTGTGACCATTCTCGGCTACTCCGCGATGGCCGGTACGATCGGCGGCACCGGGCTCGGCCAGATTGCCATCACCTACGGTTACCAGCGCTTCAATACCGACATCATCTGGGTCTGCGTTGTGCTCACCGTGTTGATCGTACAGGTCATTCAGGAGATCGGCACGCGCGTGGCCCACAAAACCGACAAGCGGATCAACTGACCGCTGCGGTATCCCCCTTCCTCTGCAACGGGGCATTTCCCGTTCCATAAAACAAAACGAACATAAAGGAGATATCATCATGAAAAAGACCGGATCCATTCTGCTTGCGCTTGCACTGATCGTCGCTGTTCTCGTCGGCTGCGGCGGCAGCGGTTCCTCCGCCGCGCCCGCTTCGAGCGCCGCACCTGCGCCTTCCGCCGCCGGATCCCTCACCGCGCTGACGGTCGGCGCCAGTTCCACGCCGCACGCCGAGATCCTCGAACAGGTCAAGGGCGCGCTCGCAGACGAAGGCTACGATCTCAAGATCGTCGTTTACGACGACTATGTGCTGCCCAACACCGCCCTGGAGGACGGCGAACTCGACGCCAACTTCTTCCAGCACACGCCCTACCTCAACAGTTTCAACGCCTCCAACGGCACGCATCTCGTCTCGGCCGCGCTGATCCACTATGAGCCCTTCGGCCTCTATGGCAAAGACATCGCCACCATCGCCAACGTGCCCGACGGCGCAACGATCATCATCCCCGCAGACGACAGCAACGAGACCCGCGCCCTGCTCCTGCTGCAGCAGGAGGGCCTGATCGTCCTGCCGGCGGACGCCAGCGCCGAGAAGGGCGTGACGACGCTCGACGTGACCGACAACAAGGGCTACAACATCGTCCCCGTCCAAGCGGACACCGTCCCCGCGCAGCTCAACAACGCCAACCCGGGCACCCTCGCCGTCGTCAACGGCAACTATGCGCTGCAGGCAGGCCTTAAAGTCTCCGAAGCGCTGGCGATCGAGGATGCCTCCGGCGACGCCGCGCAGACCTATGCCAATATCATCGCCGTGCGCGAGGCCGACCTCGGCAGCGAAAAAACGCAGGCGCTCGTCAAGGCCCTGCAGACCGACGCCGTGCGGACTTACATCGAAGACACCTACAACGGCGCCGTCGTTGCGATCTTCTGATCCGACCAAACGATTCCCCTGCCCCGCGGGCTTTCCGCCCGCGGGGCTTTTTTTGCCTTGCAGCACCGATTTCGGCAGCCGTTTTCCTCCCGGAAAATCAACCGGTGCAATTATCATCAAATCGTACCAGAAAACCGCAGCCGCAGAACAAAAACCTGTGAATTTGCCAAATTGACAACTCGCGCGGGCCCTTTTATAATGACTATAGGTTCGGCTACGAATCAGATCATTCTGACGGAGGGATGCGCATGGACGCACAGTTGAATCTGCAGGAATTGCGCGGTGAAATCGACCAAATCGACAATCAGATCCTCGACCTGATCGGCAAGCGGCTGAAGAAGATCTTTCAGGTTGCCGAATACAAGAAGGAACATGCGGTACCTATTTTTGCCCCCGAACGCGAATCGGAAATCTTTCAAAAAGTGGAGGATCGGTTCGGCTCCGAAAATTCCAGCGGTTTCAAACTGCTCTACGGGTTTTTGATGGATCTCAACAAATACATGGAATACCGCCGCGTCGTCAGCACGGTCAACATCCCCACCAAGATGGACGGCGCTTCGATCCGCGCCACGATCAACGATACGCCCTTTTCCCTCTGCCGCTATCTCTGTCCCCTCGCCGCTGCGGAGGTTTCGATCCTCTCGATCCACTCGGAATCGATCCCGGGCGGCCGGCTCCTCGTCGATCTGGAACTTGCCGGCGATACGGGGGATCCTGCGTTCAGCGCGGTCCTCTCGGTGCTCGCGGACGCCTCGGAAAAGTTTACGATCCTTTGAATCTGCGCATTGGAAAAGCCGCCCGATCGGGCGGCTTTTTTGCGGGTTCGATGAACCTCTTTCCGTCTGCCCGCCGCGCGGAAAGCGGGATGCGAAACGGCCGCCATCGGTATGGCGGCCGTTTCGCGGTTTGCTGTGGGACAGGAACGGTGGGATTGACATCGGAGAAAACCCTTTCGGGTTTATCGGACAAAACTCAAAGATTAAAGGTCGGGGCGCTGTACCAATTGACGCCGTCCAGAATCGTCATCTGGTTGACGAGCAACCGGCTTCCCTCTTCCGTTTTGCCTTTGGAATCCTCAAAGAACACCTGCGTTTCGAGTTCCTTCACGATCGCAATATCGGCAAACGCCCCCGGTTGAAGCGTTCCGATTTTTCCCTGCATGCCCAGCGTCTCGGCGGGCGTGGCGGTGCAGGCGGCGACGACCGCATTGAGTTCCATCCCCAAATGCAGATATTTCGACATCAAGAACAGGAGGTTTCGGTTGCGGCGGGAAAGGTTGAGCGAAAGGCTGACATAATCCGAGCCGATCAGATCCGGCCAAAAGCCCTCTGCGATCGCCGCCTTTGCGACCGCATGGCTATAGTGGCTGAAGCCGTTTGCGGCATCGAACAAAACGCCGCGCTCCCTGGCTTTCCACATCTCCGGATGGACTTTCCCCATTTCATCGAGGATCGTTTCCTCCGTCTTCTGGTTGTAGCAATGGCAATAGATATCGCCCTTGCGCAGGCGGCAGGCCACCTCGGCCGGCGCGCACGCGGGATCCGACATGTGGACGCAAATACCCAGCCCGCCGATTTCATCCGCGATTTTCACCGTTTTTTCGATCAGCGGGATCACGTCGCCCTTGGACACATTCTCTTTGCTGACCATGATTTTAAGCCCCAGCAGATCTTCGGGATATTTCTCCTTCAGGCGGCGGATCAAATCGGGGTGCAACTGGTCGACGTTGTAATGGATATGGTACGGGATATCGAACAGGCCCGTCGGGTACATGCTCAAATAAGCCTTGATGCGGGTAGCGCTGTGGGCGATTCCCCCGTTTCGGAATGCCTCAAAATTGGCCACGCCGCTGGTTCCCATGTCCACCTGCGTCGTGACGCCATACGCGATCGAACTGTCTGCCGCGACCGCGCAGGTGGCAGCCTCGGTGTTGGCATGGTTGTGGATGTCGACCAGCCCGGGCAGCACGTAACAGCCAGACGCATCCACCGTGCAGGTGGCCGTCGCCTCTTCCGGCTCGATCGGGACGATTTTATTCCCGATCACCGCAAGGTCGCCGACAGCATCCACACCCGCGGCCGGATCGATGATCCTGCCGTTGCGGATCAGGATATCGTACTTCATAACTCCCCTCCTTCTCAGAAAAGCGGGATCCCCCGCCGCGCGCCGACCGGTGCGAAAAACGGTCGGCGCACGGTGCCGACGGGAAGCAACTGCTTCCGCCGTAGAGGATATAACATGCGAAAACAGGGGCAGAAGCCTGCCGTTATTGCTCTGTACTTTCCGGCACAGTTTGCGTTTCGGCCGAAGCCGGAACCGTCACGCCCCGATTTTCCTTTTTCTGCTGCCAGTTTTTGATAAAAGTCGGGCCCAGTACGACGAGCAGGATCACAATCCCCGCCAGATCGGTGATCAGGCTGGAGTTCATCAGCAGGAAAGCCGCGACAAACATCAGGATCCGGAACACCCAGTTGATCGGCTTCTTGTAATACCCCTCCAGGCCGACGCTCAGGCAGAAGACGCCGATCACGCTGGTGATCACGGCCTTGAGAATGGCGAGCGGGCTCCCCTGGAAGAGCAACTCCGGGTTGTAGATAAACATAAAGGGAAGGATGTATCCCGAAAGGCCGATCCGCCATGCGGTAAATCCCAGCGGCATCGGCTCATCCTCCGCAAGGCTGGCAGCCGCATAGGAGGCCACCGCGACAGGCGGGGTGATGGCCGAAAGGATGCCGAAATAGAACACGAACAGATGCGCCGACAGCGGCTGGATGCCCATGTTCACCAGGGCCGGCGCCACCAGGACGCTGAGGATGATATAGACTGAGGTGGTGTTCAGCCCCATGCCCAGGATCAGGCCGGAAAGGGCCGTCAGGGCGAGCAACACGATCAGTCTGCCGCCCGAAAGGGACACGAGGAGCGTGGACAGTTTCAGACCGAGGCCGGTCAGCGAAATCATGCCGACGACAATTCCCGCCGTCGCACAGACGGAAGCGACATCGAGACATCCGTAGGCGCCCTTGCCGAGCGCTTTCCAGATCGCTTTCGGGCCCATGCGCGTCTCTTTCTTCACCCAGGACACGGCGATCATCGCAATGATCGACCAGAATCCGGAACGGATCGGCGACCATTTCAAAACCGCGAGGAACACGATCAACAGAATGAACGGGATCGCCAGATAGAAACCGCCGAGGAACACCTTTTTTGCAGAGGGAAGTTCGCTCTTATCCACCAGGCGAATGCCTTCCCGGTCGGAACGGATATCAATGATAAATACGATCGCGATATAGTACAGCAGGCCCGGGATGAACGCGCCGAGCGCCACGCTCAGATACGGGATACCCAGCGTCTCCGCGATGATAAAGGCAGCCGCGCCCATGATCGGCGGCATGAACTGCCCGCCGGTGCCCGCCGCAGAAAGGAGCGCGCCGGCAAAGCGATTCGTGTATCCCGATTTGGTCATCGAGGGAATGGTCAGCGGGCCGATCGCCATCACGTTGGCGACCGCACTGCCGGAAACCATGCCGAAGAGGCAACTGCCGACCGTGGCGACTTTGGCGGTGCCGCCGCGGAAACGCCCGAACAGTGCGGAGGAAAGGTCAATGAAGAACGCCGCCGCACCGGAGGATTCCAGCAGCGCGCCGAATATGACGAACAATGCGATATAGGTTGCCGACACGCCGATCACGGTACCGTAGATGCCCTGTGTGGACATGAAGACCTGCGAAAGGATACGCGGAATCGTATATCCTCTGTGTCCCAGCGCGCCGGGAATGTAGCCGCCTACCGCCGCGTATACCAGGAAAACGACCGCCAGTCCGGGCATAATCGGACCCAGACGCAGATAGGTGGCGTACAGCGTGATCACCAGCAGCAGGAACGCCATGACCAACTCATAGTTCCTCGGCTTTACCACGCGGATGGACATCCCGATCCAGTCCGAAAAGACCACCACTGCGATCACGGTGCTCGCAACGGTCATGGCGACCAGAAGAATCGAATGGATCGCGCCGGTATTGGGCTTCGAGGCGCGCTGCAGCAGGATCAGCGCCAATGCAAAGCCCAAATGGATGCAGCGCTGCTGCATGGTCGGCAAAACACCGACGCCCGCAAGAATGACATGGAAAGCCGCCATTGCAAACGCAACCCAATTGGCCACCTGGGTAATATATTTTTTTACGGTATCCAAAGAGGTCGAGGCCGATGAGGATACGTTCTCGTTCGACGCCACAGACCAACACCTCCAATTTCTGATTTCGAGTGGATTCTAACAGGAAAGGCGGCTATCATGATGCACGACAGCCGCCTTTTGCCGATCAGGCCATCCTTATGTTATGGATAGGCAGAAAACAGAGATCAGTTGCCGAAGATCTCGCGATAATACCGGTTCGCGCCTTCGTGGAACGGGACCGGCGGATTGCGCCAGAAGGGTTCCGTCTCTTCGGCGCACCACTCGCCGCCCTGCGCGTGGATCTCCTTCATCATATCGACGTTTTCGTTGAGCGCCTTGGTGATCTGATAGATCATTTCTTCATCGGCGTCCACGTTGCACATGATGATGGATTTGATCGTCAGCGTGTTCACGGGCTCGGTCACATCGGAGTAGGGATCGCCGGGCGTTACCACATAGGGCGTCCAAGTGGGATGCTCTTCGCAGAGTTTCTTCAAAACGTCGTCCTCAATCGAGAGCAGTTTGATATCGCGGGAAGTATCCAGGTCGAGCGCCGTCGCCTGGGGCAGACCGCCGCAGACAAAGATCGCATCGAGTGAACCGTCCTTCAGCGCGTCGCCCGCTTCGCCGTAGGCCATCGGATAACCGGTATAATCCTTATCCGTCAGACCGTAGCCCTCTAGAACGCCAAGGGCCCAGTAATAAGCGGTATTGCCCACGTCCGGCAGGGAAATCTTTTTGCCCTTGAGGTCCGAATACGTCTCGATCCCGGAGCCCTGCATCGTGATGCAGTGCAGGAACATCTGGTGGCCGATCTGGATCAGGCGAACATTGCTCATCGGCTCGGAAAAACCATGACCCTCATCGCCGATATAGGCATAATAGATACCGTCCAGATTGGTGTGACCGAGGATATCGACGTTCTCATTGACATAAGCGGTATTTTCGATGGGGGTGCCGCTGGTGGACTCATTGGTGCAGGTGACGCCGGGGACCTTTTCCGTGATGATCTTGGCCTGCCCCGTGCCCATATAGTAGGTCGTGCCGCCGGTGCCGCCGGTCACCAGCGACAGGTTTTTCTTGCCGTACGACGGCGTATCCCCGTTGCCGGAAGGCGCCGCGGACGATCCGGACTGTGCCGCGCCGCCGCTTGCCGCAGGCTGCGACGACGAGGAGCCGCATCCAACCAAAATCAACGTCAGTACGAGTAACAATGCCAATCCTTTCTTCATGATCCTCTCTCCTTTTCTATCAAATGATATCGGGCCGCCAACGAAAGTCTCAACCACCCCCTGCGCCTTTTTATTCTCCGTCGGTTTTGCTGTGTTAGATCGGGTTTTATGCAGATTATACTTTTTGAGAAAATCAGATTTGTATAATTTGTCTAAATATTCTCCACTTATTTTACTCTATTCTAACTATTTATAGATACAAATCAATTGAGAATTTCGGTAAAATATATTGAAATGAGAGATTTTAAGAGAATTCTTTTTCTTTTTTGAAAATACAAAGCAGCGGCGTCGGCAACAAGTTTTCACACACTTCCGCCAGTTCTTCCGCGCTCACGGTAAAGTTTTCCTGCACCCATTCGTAGATCAAACTCGTCATTGCCAGGCAAAACCCGTGAACATACATTTCCGTCTTCTGATCGAGTTTTGTCCCACCGGAAACGGACAAGATTTCCCTGCGCAGATATTGATGATGGAGATCCGTCATGTTTTGAAGAAACGAGTCATGACCATTCGTATGCAGAAACAGATTGACAAAGTACTTTCGCTCTTCCCAGAGACAGCGCGCCCAGTCGGTCAAAGCCTGCCTCCAACGGAAATCCGCCGCATCGGTCCGGCCCACGATTGTTTCAAGAAACTGGGCATAATCCCACGCAATGAGATCGTACTTATCTTTGAAGTACCGATAAAAGGTCGCCGAAGAGTAATCGCAGTTCTCTGTGATATCCCGGATTGTGATCTTGTCGATGGTTTTCTTTTCTGCAATTTCCCGGAAGGAATCCGCTAAAACTTCTTTTGCTGTTTTTCGCTTCAATCGTTTCCCCTCCAATAAAAATTGAAGTTTTAAATATAGTATTAGTAAATTTTGTCTAAAACTCTCTACTTTGTTTAATTATACTGATGTATTTCGATATAAATCTCTAATTTTTATATAAATTATGATATTTGTATTATTTGAGGGACGCATGCGGATCGGTTTCAAAACAGAAGGGATCGATTCCACATAAAAAACAGGCCCCGCCGATGACGGGGCCTGTTCCTTTTGTCGGTCAAAAATAGAAAAGTTCCTCAAATTTTTGATCCAGTGCAACGCACAAAACGAGTGCGAGTTTTGCCGTGGGGTTGAACTGCCCCACCTCGATCGAACTGATCGTGTTGCGCGAAACACCGACCAACTCAGCAAGTTGCGCTTGCGAAAGCCCTTTCTTGGCGCGGGCTTCCTTCAACCGATTATGGAGAACGAGACGGTCATCCATGCGGCCACCTCACAAAAACAGGCTCTTCACATAGAGCGCAAGAAATACGACCGCAAGCAGGATCTGGATGGCGCCGAAAAGTCGTTCGTGCTTCTTTTGCAGGATTTTGTGCTACATGAGGAGCGTCGTCCCCGTCATGGAGAGATAAACGCCCCAAACTGCCCAGGTAGCGGGATTATTGTACCGATCGAGACAAGCGTTGAGCAGGATGATCGCCATGCAGACCAACCCGCCGACGGCGGTAGCACGCTGTCCCGCAACCGTAAGTGCATTTTTCTCGCGTTCGTCCATCTTTTTGTTTTCTTCGCGGCTTTTTTCCAAGATCTCTTCCCGATTCATTGGACCACCTCCGAGGTTGATTGACAAGTTTTCTTGTCAACCTCATTCTATCACTGCCAAGTTTACTTGTCAATATGTTTTGCAAAGAAAACTTGTCAATCCCGATCGCAAAGCAAAAAGCGCCTTTACAGGCGCCTTTTCCTTTGGCGGAGAAGGAGGGATTCGACTCGCGCGCTGCGGCGCTTGGTCGGGCGCGGCTCTGACAGTCCACCGGACTGTCATTCACTCCCGCGCCTCCTTCGAATCCCTTCCGATTGCAAAGCAAAAAGCGCCCTTGCAGGCGCTTTTTCCTTTGGCGGAGAAGGAGGGATTCGAACCCTCGAACCGTTTTTGGCGGTTACACGATTTCCAATCGTGCGCGCTCGACCAACTACGCGACTTCTCCGCATCATTGCCCAAGTGGATCTGTTCCCGTTGAGCCGCGCTCAACGTGCTTTTCCATTATAGGTTGCGCGAGGGGGTTTGTCAATCTTTTTTTGACGCGGCAGACGGAAATCCCCCGCCTTGTTCCCCGCGTCGGCTTTCCTTCCGGCGGGCTTTGTGGTAAAATCAAACCCAGATCGCCGGTCAAGGAGGTTTTTCGATGGCTTCGAGTAAAACATATCTCGATTATGTTCTGGAGCAGCTCTCGGGGGTCGACGGTGTTACCTTTCGCCCGATGATGGGGGAATATCTGCTTTATTGTGGCGGAAAACTGTTTGGCGGGATTTATGACGACCGCCTGTTGGTGAAGTCCGTCCCCGCCGCAGTCGCCCGGATGCCGGACGCCGCGCGAGAGATCCCCTACGCGGGGGCAAAGGAGATGCTTTTGGTGGACCGCGTCGACGACCGCGCGTTTCTCGGTGAACTGGTCCCAGCCCTCTGCGCGCAGTTGCCCGCGCCGAAGCCGCGGCGGCCGCGCGCGAAGAAACTGTGAAAACGCCGCTCAAACGGTTTTCAGATGACTTTTACAATTCCCTGCGGGAATTTTCACATTGATCCCCTACAATCGCGATCAAAAGGAGGGATCATCTCATGTTGACGCATCACAAAACGCTTTCCGTTCTCCTGTCCTTCGCACTGCTCCTGACCGCGTGCGCCCAAGCCGCGGCTTCCGATCGTTCCGCACCGGCGTCCTCCGCTTTGGTCGAATCTTCATCGGTCGCGAGCAGCGGCGTCTCTCAGACAGGCGAAACGCAGATCATCCTCTCGGACGACGGCATCACTGTCGACGGCGCAACCGTTTCCACGGATGAAACCGCCGCCGTCTACGCGGCGAACGATATCGTTTTCTATCTGGAGGGGCAGGGCTTCACCTACGGCGAAGGCGGCGCGGATGACGAGCATTCGCAGGCCGAAGCCGACGCCCACACCGTCGTGCACATCACAAAAGCGGGCGCCTACCGCGTGAGCGGGACGATCTCAGCGGGCCAGATCGCGGTCGATCTCGGCGAAGGCGCCGAAAGCGACCCGGAGGCGGTCGTCACGCTGATTCTCGACAATGCGGACATCACTTGCACCGTCGCGCCCGCGATCCTCTTCTACCGCGTGTATGAATGCGGCAGCGCCGATGCGGATACGGCTTCGAGCACGGTGGACACCTCCGCCGCCGGCGCAAATCTGGTGCTGGCAAACGACAGCGAGAATCGTATCGCGGGTTCTTACGTTGCGAAGATCTACAAATCCTACGAGTTGAGCGAAGACGGCAAATCCGTCGAAAGCAGCAAAAAACTGCACAAATACGACGGCGCGGTCTACTCGAAGATGTCGATGAACGTCGACGGCAGCGGCTCGCTTTTCATCGACGCCGAGAATGAGGGGCTCGACAGCGAACTGCACCTGACGATCAACGGCGGCACGATCCGCATCGAATCGGGCGACGACGGCATCAACACCAACGAGGACGGCGTCTCCGTGACGACGATCAACGGCGGGGACCTGACCGTGAAGATCAAAGACAGCGCCGAGGAAGGCGACGGCATCGACTCCAACGGATGGATCGTCATCAACGGCGGCACCGTGCGCGCCTACGCCTGCGCGACGAGCGGCGACAGCGGCCTCGATTCCGACTGCGGCATCCTGCTCAACGGCGGCACCGTGACCGCGACGGGCAACATGCTCGATGCCATTGGCGAGGGCTTCGGCGGCATGAACGGCGCGGAACCTTCCGACGGCATGACGCCCCCCGATGCCGCAGACGGCAGCGCGCCCGATCCCATGGATGGGCAGCGCCCCGACCTCGCAAACGGCGGCCCGCCCTCCGGTGGTTCGGCAATGCAGACCTATGTCGCGTTCACCCTCGCGGCGCGGCAAAGCGCCGGCGAATACGAGATCACCGACAGCGGCCAAAACACGGCAACCGTGACTGCGGAAAACGATTTTACGGTCCTGCTCTACTCCTCCCCCTCGCTGGCAAGCGGCACCGCGGCGCTCTCGAAAGACGGACAGGAGATCGCATCCTCCGCAGACGGCGCTTTCGGCGGCATGGGCAGATTCGGCGGCAAAGTCGGCAGGATGCCTCCCGATTTTGCGAACGGCGAACGCCCCGATTTCGGCGATCAGCGTCCTGATTTTGCAGATGGACGGCGGCCCGACTTCGCGAATGAGCGGCAAACGCCGCCAAACCGCAGCGACTCCTCCGCGGCGATTTGAACGGGCCGAAATAGAACCGAACGGGCTTCGGTGCATCCTCCATAAGGCAGTTGCTTTGAGGCAGACAAGAACCGCCTAATAAAAGATATAAAAACAGGCGTGACCGCTGAGGTCACGCCTGTTTTGTTCCGCTGTCCTGGTTTTGCGGGGGCAAAATCCGATGCCCGCGAAATCTGAGGAAAACAGAAGCGCTATCCGACAAACCCAAATCGTCAGAGCGTAGTCAACCTGCTTTTCAGCAGTGGGATTCCCTCTTCCATCCACCATCTGTTATCAACGCCGCCGGAACTCATTCCTCCATGCGCAAACTGCTCTATGATGGCAAAATCGTTGTATTTGTCGGTCAGAATCTTGCCCGAAAGCGAAAAGTATTCCTCTTTTACCCACTTTTCCAGTTCGTCAGGAGAAATCATATCCATATTCTCTGCGAGTTTTTTCAAGTAATCCCAAAAATACGGATCTCCCCTGAATCCCCATCTTTCGGGTTTTTCTTCAAATATTACTGACAGTTTCATATTCCTGTTTCTCCTTAAATGCCCGTTTGTTTCCATCATTATACCATTGCCGACCGGCGCGGTCAATTACCCCGTGTTCGATTGGGAGGGAAACGACCTCCTTATAAAGCCTCGCCATCGGCCCGTTCTTTTTCCGCCCGCACGAATTGCTTTTTCCCCGCCGAACGGCTATACTGATAGGTATCATGGGGACGATCCCCTGCGACTGCACAAGGAGGAACCTGCATGCCCAAACCGAAACCGGCCCTGACCGCGGCGCAACTCGAACAGATCGACGCCTATTGGCGCGCCGCCAACTATCTGACCGCCTGCCAACTCTATCTGCGCGACAATCCGCTGCTCAAGCGCCCCCTCGCCCTTTCCGACATCAAACAGACGATCGTCGGGCATTGGGGCACCTGCCCGGGGCAGAATTTTATCTACACGCATCTCAACCGCGTCATCAAGCGCGATGATCTCGATATGATCTATCTCTCCGGCCCCGGCCACGGCGGCAACGCCATGGTGGCGCAGGACTGGCTCGACGGAAGTTATACCGAAATCTACCCCAACATCACGCAGGACCTCGCGGGGATGAAAAAACTCTTTGAGCGGTTTTCATTCCCCGGCGGCATCCCGAGCCACGTCGCGCCCGAAACGCCCGGCTCCATCCACGAGGGCGGCGAACTCGGCTATTCGCTGGCGCACGCCTTCGGTGCCGCAGCGGACAATCCCGATCTGATTGCGGCGTGCGTCGTCGGGGACGGCGAGGCCGAAACGGGCCCGCTCGCCACCGCGTGGCACGGCAACAAATTCCTCAACCCGATCACGGACGGCGCCGTGCTGCCGATTTTGCATCTCAACGGCTTCAAGATCGCCAACCCGACGATCTTTTCGCGCGTGAGCCATGAAGAGTTGGAATCCTTTTTCCGCGGATGCGGATGGGAACCGATCTTTGTCGAGGGCAGCGACCCCGCTGAGATGCACCAAAAAATGGCCGCCGCGCTCGACACCGCGATCGGCGGGATCCGGCACATCCAGTCCCGTGCCCGCGAAACGGGCGACGCCTCCCGCCCGATCTGGCCGATGATCGTGCTGCGAACGCCGAAGGGCTGGACGGGCCCCAAGGTTGTCGACGGCGAAGCGCTCGAGGGCAGTTGGCGCGCCCATCAGGTGCCGATCTCCATGGGCGCCGATGCCGAACGCCATTTGCCGTTGCTGGAGGAATGGCTGCGCTCCTACCGCCCTGAGGAACTGTTCGACGACGACGGCTCCCCCATCGAACTTCTCCGCTCGTTTCCGCCGGCGGGGCCGCGCCGCATGGGTGCGAACCCGCACGCGAACGGCGGCCTGCTGCTGCGCGACCTGCGCACGCCCGATTTCCGCGACTACGCGGTGGACGTCCCCGCCCCCGGCGAGGCCGAGGCGCAGGACATGTATGTGCTCGGCACCTACGTGCGCGATGTGATGCGCCTCAACATGGAATCGCGCAATTTCCGCATCTTCGCGCCCGATGAGACGGCTTCCAACCGCCTGCAGGCCGTGTTCGAGGTGACGGGGCGCCGCTTTGTCGATCCGCAGATGGAAGGCATCGACGAGCACCTCGATCCAGACGGGCGCGTGATGGATTCGATGCTCTCCGAGCACATGTGCGAGGGCATGCTCGAAGGCTATCTGCTCACGGGACGCCACGGCTTTTTCGACAGTTACGAGGCGTTCATCCGCATCGTCGATTCGATGTTTTCGCAGCATGCCAAATGGCTCAAGACCTGCTCCGAACTGCCGTGGCGGCACAGCATCGCCTCGCTCAACTACGTGCTCGCCTCCAACGTGTGGCAGCAGGATCACAACGGTTTTACCCACCAGGATCCCGGCTTCCTCGACCACGTAGCGAACAAGAAGGCGGATGTGGTGCGACTGTATCTTCCTCCCGACGCCAACTGCCTGCTCTCCACCTTCGATCACTGCATCAAGAGCCGCGACTATGTCAACGTGATCGTGGCGAGCAAGCACCCGCGTCCGCAGTGGCTGACGATGGAGCAGGCCGTGAAGCACTGCACGCAGGGCATCGGTATCTGGGACTGGGCCTCGAACGACCGCGGGCAGGAGCCCGATCTCGTGATGGCCTGCTGCGGCGACACCCCCACGCTCGAAACGCTCGCCGCCGTGACGATCCTACGGCGCGAACTGCCTGAACTGCGCATCCGCGTCGTCAATGTCGTCGACCTGATGCGCCTGCAGGCCGATACGCAGCACCCGCATGGCCTTTCGCAGCGCGAATACGATGCGATCTTCACAACCGACAAGCCGATCCTCTTCGCGTTCCACGGCTATCCGTCGCTGATTCACGAACTGACCTATCGCCGCCAAAACAAGAACCTGCACGTGCGCGGCTACACCGAGGAGGGCACGATCACCACAGCGTTCGATATGCGCGTGCTCAACCGCATCGACCGCTTCAGCCTTGTGCAGTCGGCCGTCTACCTTCTGCCGCAGCTCGGCAACCGCGGCGCGCATCTCGTGCAGAAGATGGGTGACAAACTCGTCGAGCACAGGCAGTATATCCGCGACAACGGCGTCGACCTGCCCGAGGTCGTCGAATGGCGCTGGGAAGAACAGCGCCCGAAGAACTGACCCCGAAACGAAAAACGGACGCTCTCCTGTACGGGGAGCGTCCGTTTTTGCAGTTTATCAAGGCGCCTGCTGGATTTCGGCCCCCTCAGCGCAGAAACCGCCCGATCTGCGCCTCGCTCGCCTGCGGCAGCAGCGCGCGCAGATGCCCAAACACGCGCCGGTAGGATTCCTCCGGTTCGCGGCAATAGACGTTCTCCAAAAACCGCTCCCCCATCGTTTGTTCGGGCAAGGCGTATTCTGCGACGCCCCAACCGTAAGGTCGGCCGTATTTGTCGCGCAAATAGACGAAATCACTGGTGACGATATAGCATTGCGCCTGCAAACGGTTGAGCGAGGTGTCGAAGCCGGTCCTACCGCCCCTGCGGTAGTCGCCGAGGGCTTTGAGGCGCTTGGAAAGGATCGGCCCGTCCGCCTCCACAAGATCGTAGAGGCGCTTGTCCGCGCGCGCGGCGAGCCCCTCCTCCCAGCGCGCGTCGAAATCGTAGCCGTCGCGCCGGAAGTTGGCAAAGTCGCAGAACCACTCTGCGGAAATGAACGCCGCCTTTTTCTCAAAAAACTTGCCGTAGGCGCAGCCCGTTTCGCGGATGACGGGGCCTTTCCATTCCCAGACGCCCTCCTGCGCCGCAAACCATGCGGCCGGCGCCGCGTGTTCCTCGACGGAAAAGCCCGCGATCGAATTGCGAAACAGCGGAACGAAGCCGAACGTCTGCACGGCCTCGATCAGATCCTGTTTCGTTTTCACGGTAAAATCAAACGGTTTCGGCATACAGTTTCCTTTCGTCGGCCCTGCGCCGCGCTCTCGTATATTCGCCCGCCCCGCGCCGATACTAAAGGCGAAGGGAGGGAATAAAATGCAGCACAAGCGGATCGTGCGCGGCAACTTCACCACGCTGCCGACGGGCGCGGACGTGCTTTCGATCGGCGCGACGAACGCCGTTACCGAGCGGGAAAACGAGGGCGAGGCGCAAAGCGGGCCCCGTCCCTCCGACGAAAGCGTGCGCGAAGCGCGGCGTTTTTCCGAGCGACACCAAACCTGAAGCACGCCTTCAGCATGTGATGAGCCCGCGCAGGTTTTCGAGCATGCGTTCGCTGATGCCGGTCACGTTCGTCAGGTCCTCGATGCGGGCATAAGGGCCGTGTGTCTCCCGGTATTCCACGATGCGCTCCGAGAGCACATCGCCGATTCCGGGCAGTTCGCGCAGTTGCTCGGGGCCGTCGGTATTGATGTTGACGAGATAGACGCCCGCCGCCTCCGTCTCCCCGCGGACGGTGAGATAGGCGGGCAACGCCTGCGGCGCAAGGCTGTCGGCTGCCGCGGCGCCGATGCAGCTCGCGATCAGCAGGGCGGTCGCCGCAAGCAGGAATTTTTGCACGGCGGGATGCGGCTCTTTCATCGTTTTGCCTCTGTTTCAAAGAGTTCGACAATGTCCGCGAGCACGCCGCCGCGGACGTCGCAGAGCGTGCGCTCGCAGACTGCCTTGATCTTCTCCGCGGCGTTTGCGGGGCAAAATGCGCGGATGCCGGGCGTCTGCAGCATGGCAAGGTCGTTGTCATAGTCTCCCGCCGCGGCCACTTTCCGGCGCGCAAGGCCGTATTCGGCGATGATTTCCTCAAGAGCCGACCCCTTGGAAACGCCGTGCGGCACAATCTCGACGAGCGCCTCGTCACAGGCGGTCACGTCGATGCCGGAAAGGCCCTGCGCGGAAAGCCACTCCATCGCTTCGAGGCGGCGCGGCGCAGGCACGTGGAACAGCAGTTTCCCCCACGGCATGGTGAGCGTCTCCACCGCCGCGCAGGCGACCCGATCCTCCACATCGGGGCCGATCTGGTAGCGCTCCTCGGCCGTGCAGACCGAGATCGGCCAGTCGGGCCATGCGCGGTGCAGATCGCACAGCCAGTCATGCAGCTGCGGCGGCAGCGGGCGAAAGCGCAGCGCCGTGCGGGTGCGGATCTCATAGAGAAGGGCCCCGTTGAGCAGGATGCACGGCGCGTTGATCATCGGCAGGCGGGCAAACAGATCAAAAACCTGTTTGGTCGGGCCCCGTCCGCTCGCCAGCGCAAACAGGCCGCCCTCGCGGGTGAAGCGCTCCAGCGCCTCCAGGTTCCGTGCGGCGATCGTGCCGTCCGGCGCGAGCAGGGTGTTGTCGATGTCGCTGTAGATCGCGTAGCCTGCAAATCGGTTCATCGGGACTCTCTCCTTTTTGCTTTGAGGAAATCACAGAATGCCTGCGGCGGCGGCACGGTGAAAACAAGCGATTCCCCCGTGATCGGGTGGACGAACCCGAGCAGGCCCGCATGCAGGCACTGTCCGGGCAGCCCTTTGACCGGCTTCCCGTAGACGGGATCACCCGCGACGGGGTGGCCGATCGAGGCCATATGAACGCGGATCTGATGCGTTCGGCCCGTTTCCAGTCGGCATTTGACGTAGGTATAGCGCCCGAGACGCTCCGCCACAGTGTAATGGGTGATCGCTTTACGGGAGTGATTTTGTGTGATACACATGCGCTTTCTGTCGATTGGATGGCGGCCGATCGGCGCGTCGATCGTGCCGGCGTCGTCTTTCAGATTCCCGACGACGACGGCGTCGTAAACGCGGTCGATGCCGTGCACGGCAAAGCGCTCCGCCAGCGCGGTATGGGTACGGTCGTCCTTTGCAACGACGAGCAGTCCGCTCGTATCCTTGTCGATGCGGTGCACGATGCCCGGCCGAATCACGCCGTTGATCGAGGAAAGGCGATCGCCGCAGTGCCACAGCAGAGCGTTGACGAGCGTGCCCGTCTCGTTGCCCGCCGCGGGGTGCACCACCATCCCCTGCGGCTTGTTGACGACGAGCAGGTGCGCATCCTCGTAGACGATGTCGAGCGGGATGTCCTCGGGCTGCGCGTTGGCAGGCGCTGGATCGGGCAATTCGTACTCGAGCCGGTCCCCCGCCTGGAGTTTTTCCTTTTTGTTGGCGGGAACGCCGTTTTTCCAAACCAAACCGCTTTCGCAGAGGTTCTGCACAGCGGAACGCGTCAGTTCCTCCGAAACGGATGCGAGATACGCATCGAGCCGCTGTCCCGCGCCCTCCTCGGATACGGCGAACGCGCGCTTCACGGGTCGCCCCCCTCGGTCGGGGGCGCTTTTTTGGCGCGGCGCTCGGCGAGCAGCGTGAGGATCGCAAACCCGATCGCCCCCACGACGACGCAGCAGTCCGCGAGGTTGAACATCGGATAGGAGAACAGCGCGTTCACATCGATATAATCGACGACATAGCCGCGCGCCAGGCGGTCGATCAGGTTGCCCGCGCCGCCCGCCGCAACGAGCGCGACGCAGACGTTCTCCAGCCGCCCCTTGAAGACGCGCCGCGCGATGCACCACAGGCACGCGCATACCACCGCGACGCTGATCGCCGTGAGCAGCCACCGCTGCCCCGTAAACAGGCCGAAGGCCGCGCCCCGGTTCTCCACGTAGGTCCAGCGCAGAAAGGGCAAAAATTCGACGGAGCCGACCGGCTGCAGCGAAACCATCGCCCAGCGTTTGATGAGTTGATCGGCTGCGATCAGCGCGAGAAACAGGCCGAAATATCCGAACATAAGCAATTCCCCTGTGAAACAAACAGCGCATCCGAAGCCGGGTGCGCTGTCTTTTTGGATCAACGGACAGTCAGCGGACGATCGCGGCGCAGCGCGCACAGAGCGTCGGGTGGTCGGGATCGCTGCCGACGGTGTCGCTGTGGCACCAGCAGCGCTCGCACTTGGCGCCGTCTGCCGCGGCAAACTCGATGCCGAGGCCCTCGACATCAACCGTCTCGCCGCCTTTGCCCTCGCGGCATTCGACCTGCGAAACGATCAGGATCGCGGGCAACTGGTCCTCGATGCCGCGGAGGAACGAAAGCAACTCTCCCTCGGCATACAGAATGACCTTTGCCTCGAGCGATTTGCCGATCTTCTTGGCGGCGCGGGCATCCTCGAGCACCTTGTTGACGCTGTCGCGGACGGCATGGATGCGCTCCCACTTGGCGAGGAACGCCTCGTCCGCCGCAAACTCGTCGCCGGTCGGCATATCGTTGCAGGTGACGGAGGCGGGATCGAGGCCGGCGTCCATCGGCAGATAGCCCCAGATCTCCTCCGCCGTGAACGGGATGATCGGTGCGAGCACGAGCGTGAGATCGCGCAGGATGTGCCAGATCGCGGTCTGTGCGGCGCGGCGCGTGAAGGAATCCGCTTTTTCGACATAGAGGCGATCCTTGAGCACATCGAGGTAGAAGTTCGAAAGATCGATCGTGCAGAAGTTGTGCGCCGCGTGATAGATCGTGTAGAATTCGTAGGAATTGTAACTCGCGCGCGCGGTCTTGGCCAATGCGGAGGATTTTGCCAGCGCCCAGCGGTCGATCTCCGGCAGTTGCTCGACGGGGACCAGATCGGTCTTCGGATCGAAATCGTAGAGGTTGCCGAGGATGTAGCGCGCTGTGTTGCGCAGTTTGCGGTAGACCTCGGAGAGCTGCTTGAGGATCTCCTTGGAGACGCGGATATCGGAGTGGTAATCGGACGACGCGACCCACAGGCGCAGGATGTCCGCACCGTACTGGTCGGTGATGTCCTCGGGGCTGATGCCGTTGCCAAGCGACTTCGACATCTTCTTTCCCTCGCCGTCGACGACCCATCCGTGGCAGCAGACCTGCCGGTAGGGCGCCGCACCGCGCCATGCGACGGCGGTCAGCAGCGAGGACTGGAACCACCCGCGGAACTGATCCGCGCCCTCGAGATAGAGGTCGGCGGGCCATTTGTTGTCCTGTTCGGTATCGAGCACGGCAGCATGCGTCACGCCCGAATCGAACCAGACGTCCATAATATCCTTTTCCTTGCGGAAGGAGGTGCCGCCGCAGTGGGGGCACTTCGTCCCCGCCGGCAGGATCTCGTCCGCTTCCTTCTCATACCAGGCGTTGGAGCCCTCCCTGCGGAAGAGGTCGGAGACGGCGCGGATGCTCTCTTCGGAGATATATTCGTGCCCGCAGGAGTTGCAGAAGAACATCGGGATCGGCACGCCCCACGTGCGCTGGCGCGAAATGCACCAGTCGCTGCGGTCCATCACCATGTTGCCCATGCGTTCCTCACCCCAGGCGGGGATCCACTCGATGCCGCGGATCGCTTCCATCGTCTGGTCGCGGAACTGGTCGACCGAGCAGAACCACTGCTCCGTCGCGCGGTAGAGGATCGGCTTTTTGCAGCGCCAGCAGTGCGGATACTGATGGCTGATCTTCTCATAGGCGAAGAGCGCGCCGCTCTTCTGCATCGTCTCGAAGATCGCCTCGTTCGCCTCGTCGAGCGTGAGGCCCTCGAACTGCTGTGCATCCTTCGTCATACGGCCCTCGCTGTCGACGGGGACCAGCATGGGGATCTCGGGATAGTGGTTGACGCAGACCTCGTAGTCTTCAAGGCCGTGGCCGGGCGCGGTGTGCACGATGCCCGTGCCGCTTTCGAGCGTGACATGGTCGCCCACGATCATCAGGGAATCGCGCTCGAAGAACGGGTGGCGGCAGACGCCGCGATCGAGTTCCTTGCCGGTGAAACGGCCGAGGATCTCGTAATTCTCGATGTGTCCGGCTTTCATCACGCCCGCGAGCAGTTCCTCGGCGAGCACGTAGAATTCGCCGTTGTCGGCCTTGACGAGCACGTAATCGTAGCGCGGGCCGAAGCAAACCGCAAGGTTGGCCGGCAGCGTCCACGTCGTCGTCGTCCAGATCAGTACGTAGGTTCTGGAGAGGTCGGCGCCGAGCGGCGTGAGCACACCCTTGTCGTCGGTCACGCGGAATTTAACATAGATCGAGGTGTTGGGGTCGTCCTGGTACTCGATCTCGGCCTCCGCCAGCGCCGTCTGGCAGTCGGGGCACCAATACACGGGCTTGAGCCCTTTGTAGATGTAGCCCTTTTCGGCCATCGCGCCGAAAACCTCGATCTGCTTGGCCTCAAACTCGTTTTTGAGGGTGATATACGGGTCGTCGTAGTCGGCCAGCGTGCCGAGGCGCTTGAACTGATCCATCTGGATCGCCACGTGCTTTTTCGCAAAATCGCGGCACTGGTTGCGCAGGCGGATCGGCGTGATCGCTTTTTCCCCGCCCTTGCCCACGCCGAGTTCGGCGAGCGCCTTGAGTTCGATGGGCAGGCCGTGGGTATCCCAACCGGGGGTGAAGGGCGCGTAGAACCCCATCATGTTCTTCGAGCGGACGATCAGATCCTTGAGCACCTTGTTGAGCGCGGTGCCGATATGGATCGAGGCGTTCGCATAAGGCGGGCCGTCGTGCAGGATAAAGCGCGGTTTGCCCTCGTTGCGCGCGACCATGCGCCGGTAGAATTTTTCCCGATCCCATTTTTCCACGAGCGTCGGTTCTCTCTGCGGCAGGCCCGCGCGCATCGGGAACTCTGTTTTGGGCAGGTTCATCGTGCTGTTGTAGTCATTTGCCATGTCCGGTCAAAATCTCCTTGAAAGCGGCCCGACGGTCGCCGAATTATTTTTCGTTGTCGAAACGAAATGCGTCGCCGAATCGCAACTCGCCGAATTTGGAGGAGGAAAACAGGGGCTCGTCATCGTCGTCGATATCGAGGCCGGTCTGTGCGGCAGGCGCGGGAGGAACAGGCTCCGCTTCGCGCCGCGCGGATTCGTAGGCCGGCGGCTCGAACGACACCGTTTCCCCGCCCGCAGGCTCGCGCACGGGCGGCGCTTCGGGCGCCTGCGCGAGTTCGGGGGCCTCGTCGATCTCGCGCTCCGCGGCTTCGGCGGCCTCGATCGGAGATTCGTTCTTTCCGGGGATCGTGCTGATGAGTTCGAGGTGCTGCTTATACAGATCGACCAGCCGGTTCTTGAAGGAAGCGACCTCGTCCTGCAGTTTGACAAACCCTTCCTGCTCACGTTCGATCTGCCGCTTCGCGTTGCCGACGATCGTCTCCGCCTTGATGTTGGCGTCGCGCATGATGATCTCCGCTTTCGTTTTCGATTCGCGGATCACGCTGTCGCCGAGTTTCTGCGCGCCCAGAAGCGCCGTGCGAAGGCTTTCCTCGTCGCTGCGGTATTCAGTGAGTTTATCGGCGAGGATCTGGAGTTTCTTCTCCAGATCGGCATTTTTGTCAATCTGCTCCTGCAGCGCAGCGGCAGCCTTTTCCAAAAACTGGTCGACGCTGTCCATTCGGTAGCCGAAGCCGAAGGTGCGGTCAAACGACTTTTCGGCGATTTCTTTCGGCGTAAGCATGCGTTTTCCCCCTTAAATATACTGGTCGTAAGAAATATGATATCTGCCGGAGCGCGTGACGGCCCCGACAGACCGCAAAACGAATTTTCCGCAGCCGCGGATCGAAAGGGATTCGCCGGCGGCGATCTCCCGCGCGGGATCCGTGACGACGCGCCCCGCGCGCGCCACCAGGCCGCTGCGGATCATGCGCACGGCCTCGCTGCGGCTCTTTTTCGCCGCCATCGCCACGATGCAGTCGAGCCGCAGGGACGCGGCGACGCCTTCGAGCGCCCGCATCCGCACGGCTGGAAGCGCCTCGGGGCGCCCGAGCGAACAACTGACGCCCACGCCGCCGACGCGCGTCAGTTCCTGCACGACAGCCGGCGCAACGGCAGACAGAAGGAAAACGACCGCCTCCCCCTCTCCGACGAGGATATCGCCGATCGTTTCCCGTTTGATCCCAAGGCTCATCAGCGCGCCCAACAGGTCGCGGTGGCCGACCACATCCTGCCGGCGATGGCGCACGAGCACCGCTTCGATCGGATAGACGTCGTCGGCGAGCGCAGAAACGTCCTCCGCAAAGCCGAAGACGACGCGCTGCGCCGCGGGGAATCCCCCGTAGGGACGGCCCGCGCAGACTTGCGCGGCACAGGCGGCGATCGCCTGCCCCCTCTCGTCGAGAAAGGACGTAAAGCGCACCGCGCCGCGCTCATAGGCGGCCTGCGCGAGGTGAAGGAAGTGCGCGGCGGTCTGCCGCTCGCGGTCATCCAGCCCGAGGTGCGCAAACCGGTCGCCCATCAGAAATAGACGCCGCTCGACTCGAGTTCATCCAGCAGGTCGCCGACGAAATCCACGTTGTAGGGCGTGATGATGAACGTGCTGTTGGCAACGCGCTTGATCTGGCCCTGGTTCGCATAGGCCACGCCGCTCAAAAAGTCCACGAGGCGGCGGGAAACGTCCTTCGAGGTGCCCTCGAGATTGAGAACGACCGTGCGCTTCGCGTTAAGGTGGTCGGCGACGGTCGAGGCTTCCTCAAACGTCTCGGGCTTGACGAGCACGACGGAAAGTTGCGTCGTCGCGGCGATGTTCACGACCTTGTTCGGACGCCTCTGTCCCCTCTCCTCCGCGGGATCGGCATAATCGGAGACTTCCTCCCTCTTTTTGCGAGGGGCGATGTAGTCCATTTCGCTCTCTTCAACGGGCTCGTCGCCGTAGAACTCGTCGTCTTCGTCCGACACGCCCATGAAGTTGCGAAGTTTGTCCATCATTCCCATAGTTTTCCCTCTCATTCTTTCAAAATCGCATCTGTTTCGCGTGCATTTCCATGCACGGCGATCGGCAAACATATCCGTTTATATTATCCGTGTTTTTGGGCGCATTGTCAATATTTTCGGGAAAAAACCGCAGCGCTTGCGGCCTGCTATTGCAGAATCTTCCCGTCGTACAGGTCTTTCCCGCGCACGATCACCTCGTCAAACTGCTCGAGGCTGCCGCCGTCGGCGCAAAAGACCGAGGTCTCATCCTCGTAAATGCGCTCGATCGGCTTGAAGACGACGAGGTTGCCCGCCTTGACGTAAACCCCTTCGGTCTGCCCGACATAGCGGATCGCCTCCTTGCTGACGCGCAGCCCCGTGTAGGAGCGGAATTTGACGTCCGCCGCAGCGGTCCGCAGGCGGATAAGATAGCGGCTCAGCCGCTCGCATTCGAGCACCACGAGCGTCTGATCCCCTTCCTCGCGGACAAGGGAAACGAACGCGGGCACGTCCGTCGCGCCGGCCACGCCGAAATCGAGAACGACCGAATCCCCCTGCCGGAACTGCGCCGCCGTCTGCGCATCGACCGCGGCGGCGAGATACCAGCGGTAATCCCGCTGCACCTTCCCGACGGCGTCCGCGATTGGACGGGGCTGCGTCGTCCCCTCCGAAACGCCGCGCACGTCTGCGGCCGTCAGCGTGTCGAAGTCGGGGATGAGCAGCGTTTCATAGCCGTCGGCCGCCGAGCAGAAATACCCCGCGGCTCCGGAAGTCACGCGGGCGGATTCGGACATCTGCGCGCGCACCGCCTCGATACGGCCGCGCAGTTCGGAGATGCGCTCCGAAAAGTTTTCGCTCTTTCCCGAGAGGATGAGGCGCCTGGAAAGCTGCAGTTGCAGCCGGTCGCGCTGCGAGGCAATTTCCCGCAGGTCGCCGCGCGCCGCCGCATCCACGACCGCGCCGGCCGCATCGGCGATGTCGGCGCCGGCCGCGTCGCTCAGAACGGCCTGACCGCCTGTGCTCTGGGCCGCCTGGAGCAGAGCGATCTCGCTTTCCCAGCGGCGGCACTGCTCTTCCCGTGCGAGGTCCTCGGCGGTCTGGTAGACGTTCGCGATCGTGCTCGCGGCAAGCACCACATCCCCGTCGCCGCAGAGGTAGGCATATACGCCGTGCTGCGGCGAAACGACCACCTGTTCGTCGCGCACCGCAACGGCCTTGATGCGGCAGGAATCGGAAACCGCATAGGAGAACGCCGTTTCCATCTGATAATCCGGCGTGAAAAACCGCACGGCCATATAGACGCTGTAGCAGACGACGAAGCCCGCCAGAACGGCGACGAGCAGGCGGCTGAAAAAACTGCTGCGCATGCGGCATCCCTCCTTTCCGGTTCGTTTACAGATTTTCGCTCACATAGGCGCGGATCGCGGCCGCCAGCGCCGGCACATCCGCATAGGCGTCGACAAAAAACCAGCGGACGCGCCCGTCGCGCCGGAACCATGTGCGCTGCCGCTTCGCGTAGCGGCGCGTCTCCCTGCGCAGACGGTCAAGGCAGGGCGCAAGTTCGCTTTCCCCGCGCAGATACGGCAGCAGTTCCTTGCAGCCGATGGCCTGCGCGGCCGTTTGGGGATCGGGCCACACCTCGTAAAAGGCGCGCGCCTCCTCGATAAGCCCCGCCCGCACCATCGCGTCGACACGGCGGTCGATGCGCGCATAGAGCGCGCTGCGCTCCGCGAAATCGAGGCCGATCATCAGCGGCGAAAATGCCGAGGGCACCTCGCGCGAGCGGCGGCGCTGCTCGGTCATCGTGACGCCGGTCGATTCGTAGAGTTCGATCGCGCGCAGCACGCGCCCGAGGTTGTTCGGGTGCAGCGTCGCAGCATAGTCCGGGTCGATCGCGGCAAGGCGCGCGAGCATCGCCGCATTCCCGGCCCGCTTCGCTTCGGCGTAGAGCGCGGCGCGCAGCGCGGGGTCGCGCTCCTCCTCGGCGAACCGCAGCCCGTCGAGCAGCGAAGAGACGTAGAGCCCCGTCCCGCCGACGAGGATCGGCAGCCGCCCCCGCGAGACGATTTCGTCGATCGCGCGGCGGGCGTCCGCAAGGTAGCGGGCAACGCTGTACGGTTCGTCGGGATCGACGAATCCGACCAGATGATGCGGCACGCCCTGCATCTCCGTCTCGGTCGGGCGGGCGGTGGAAACCGAAAGAGCGCGATAGATCTGCATGGAATCGGCGGAGACAACCTCCCCGCCGAAGGCTTTGGCAAGGTCGACGCCGACCGCGGTCTTTCCCGATGCGGTCGGGCCCACGACGGCGAGCAGACGGATCTGTTCCATACGCTCACCCCAGCCTGCCGAACAGTTTTTCCACATCGCGCCGCGTCAGCGTCACGAGCGCGGGGCGACCGTGCGGACAGAAGCGGATCTGCTCCTCGCCGAGCACCATCTCCGCCAAAGCCGCGCGCTCCGGCATGCTGCTCTCCTTCCCCGCCATCACCGAGGCGCGGCAGGAGACGGAATACAGCAGTTCGTCGAGCACGGAGGGCGTGAGATTTCTGCGGTGCAGCATCGCCTTTTCGGCGGCCTCGCTCAAGATGTCCCCAAGCGGGCAGCCGTCGAGCAGCATCGGGATCTCGCGCACCAGCAGGGTGCCCTCGCCGAAATCCTCGGCGGCGATTCCGATCGCCTGGAGCACCTCGGGATTTTCCAGCAGCGCAAAATACTCCTCGCGCGGCAGCGTAACGGCCTGCGGAGCGAGCAGCACCTGCCGCTCGGAGGGCGTCTCACCCAAATGGCGCAGGCGGTTGTAATTCCAGCGCTCGTGCGCCGCATGTTTGTCGATCAGATGGAACTGTTCGCCCTGCTGGATCAGCAAATAGGTATCGAACAGTTCCCCGATGATGCGCCACTCGGGCTCCTGCGGCGCGCAGACGGGCTCGTCCGGCGGAGGCTCGATGCGCGCGGGCCTCGGATCGGAAGCGTCAAAACGCCGCGGCTCGGTCACCTCGATATCGACCGACGCCGTCGGGCGCGGATAGACCGGCTGCGTCATCACGGGCGCGGTCGGCCGCGGGAACGCGGGTGTCTCGCCGGCGTGCAGCGCCGTGGCGGGCTGCTCCAGCGGAGAAAGCGCAGGGCGCGGCAGATCGGTCGGGGTCTTCGGAACGGGCGGCGCGCCGATGCGCGTCTGCTGCCCGGAATAGTCAAAATCGTCGAGGGAAAACGGCGTCAGTTTCGGCCGGGAGGGCGCGGGTGCGCGCTGCGCCTCCGCCAATGCCTGCGCACAGGCGAGGTGCACGGCGTTGTATACGTCCCGTTCGCTCGAAAAGCGCACCTCCAGTTTGGCGGGGTGCACGTTCACGTCCACCAGCGCGGTGTCGATCGACAGATTGAGCACGCAGGCGGGAAACCGCCCGACCATCAGACGGTTCTTGTAGGCGTCTTCCACAGCGGCGGCGCAGGTGTGCGAGCGCACATAGCGCGTGTTGATAAAGAAGATCTGCAGCGTGCGCGAGGTGCGGCTCGTCGTCGGGCGGGAGATGTACCCCTGCACGGCGATGCCGCCGGCCTGCGCGCGCACGGGAATCATCTGCGCGGCGACATCCGCCCCGCAGACGACGCGGATCGCCGCGAGCAGGTCGCCGTCGCCCGGGGTGCGCAGGGTGCGCTTCCCGTCGCGGATCAGTTCAAACGCGACGCCGGGGTTTGCGAGCGCGAGGCGGTCGAGCAGCGTTGCGATCGCGTTGGCTTCGGTCACGTCTTTTTTCAGGAATTTCATGCGCGCGGGGGTGTTGTAGAACACATCGCGCACCTCGAACGTCGTCCCGACGGGGCAGCCGGCCTCTTCGACCGCTCCTGCCCGTCCGCCGTCGATCGTAAGGACGCTGCCGACGGTTTCCTCTTCTGTGCGGGTCATTACCTTTACATGGCTGACAGCCGCGATCGAGGGCAGCGCCTCGCCGCGGAAGCCGAGCGTCCCGATGGCGTCGAGATCCTGCGCGGTGCGCACCTTGCTCGTCGCGTGGCGCACGAAGGCGTTGGCGAGGTCTTCGCGGGCGATTCCGCAGCCGTTGTCCGTCACGCGCAGGTAGCCGATCCCGCCGTTTTCGATCTCCGCCGTGATACGGGTCGCGCCGGCGTCGAGCGCGTTTTCAACGAGTTCCTTCACGATGGACGCGGGCCGGTCGATCACCTCGCCCGCCGCGATCATCTCCGCGACCTGCTGCGGCAGCACGTGGATCTTCGGCATGGTATCGCCTCCTTTCGGGAAAACCGTTTTCAGACCATGGATTTGAATTCGTAGAGTTTGTTGAGCGCCTCAAGCGGCGAAAGCGTGTCGACGTCGAGCGCGCGGACGGCCTCGTCGATCGGCGACGCCTGCGGCAGAACGACCTGGCCGTGCTCCTCGGGCAGATCGCGCAGCGCGGCGCGCCGTTCCGAGATGGGCCGCGCCTGTTCGAGGTCGCTCAGGATCTCCTTGGCGCGGCGGACGATCCAGTCCGGGATGCCCGCAAGTTTTGAGACCTCGACGCCGTAACTGTCGTCGACGGCGCCGCGCACGATACGCCGCAGGAACGTGATGTCGTCCCCGCGTTTTTTCACGGCGGTGTTGTAGTTCTTCACGCACGGCAGCACCTGCTCGAGTTCGGTGAGTTCGTGGTAGTGCGTTGCGAAAAGCGTTTTTGCGCCGACTTTTTTCGGATCGGCGATATACTCGATCATGGCGCGGGCGATGCTCATGCCGTCGAACGTGGACGTGCCGCGCCCAACTTCATCGAGGATCAGCAGGCTCTTCGGCGTGGCGTTTCGGAGGATCTCCGCGACCTCGTGCATCTCCACCATGAAGGTGGATTGCCCCGTCGCAAGGTCGTCCGAGGCGCCGACGCGCGTAAAGATGCCGTCGACGACGCCGATCACCGCCGAGGAGGCGGGCACGAAGCAGCCGATCTGCGCCAGCAGCACGATCACGGCCACCTGGCGGATGTATGTCGATTTGCCCGCCATGTTGGGGCCTGTAATGATGGCGATGCGGTTTTCGCTGAGATCGAGCGACGTGTCGTTGGCGACAAAGCGGTTTCCCGCCCCGAGGAGTTGTTCCACGACGGGGTGACGCCCGTCCTTGATGCGGATTTCGCCGGTCGTCGTGATCTGCGGGCGGCAGTAATCGTTTTCGACCGCGAGCGCCGCGAACCCCGTGAAGACGTCAAGCCGCGCGACGGCAGACGCCGTGCGCTGGATGCGCGCGGTCTGTTCGCCGACGAACGCCCGCAGTTCCTCAAAGAGCTGCTGCTCAAGGGCGATCTGGCGGTCGTGCGCGGTGAGGATGCGGTTCTCGAGTTCCTTGAGTTCCTGCGTGATATACCGCTCGCTCCCCGTGAGGGTCTGTTTGCGGATATACTCCTGCGGGACCATGTCCCGGAAAGAGTTGGTGATCTCGATGTAGTAGCCGAACACCTTGTTGAAGCCGACCTTGAGCGTCTTGATGCCGGTGCGCTCGCGCTCCCCGCTCTCGATGCGAGCGAGATATTCCTTCGTGTTCGTAAGCATCTGCCGCAGCTCGTCGAGTTCGGCGGAAAAACCCGGGCGGATGTACCAGCCGTCGCGCATCAGGGACGGCGGCTCGTCGGCAAGGGTCCGTTCGATGCGGTCGGCCGCATCCTCGAGCGTGTCGAGATCGGCGGCGACCTCGCGCAGATACTGCGCGCGCACGCCATCCAGGCGGCTGCGCAGCGCGGGGATCTTTCGCAGCGCGGCGGCGAGCGTGACGAGTTCGCGCGGCGTGGTCGTGCCGCAGACGACGCGGGTCAGCAGGCGCTCCAGATCATAGATGCCGCGCAGGCCCTCCGACAGGTCGAGGCGCAGCATCGAGTCGTTTCTGATCTCCTCGACCGCATTGAGGCGCTTCTCGATCAAAACGGGGTTGCAGAGCGGCTCTTCGAGGTAGTGGCGCAGCAGGCGTTTGCCCATCGCGGTGGCCGTGCGGTCGATCACCCACAGAAGGCTGCCGCGCCTTTCGCCCGAGCGCATCGTCTGCGTCAGTTCCAGGTTGCGGCGGGCGACGGCATCGAGCATCATTGCGCGGCGGCTCTGCGTCACCTCGAGGGCGATCAGCCGTTCAACGCCGACTTTCTGCGTCTCGTGCAGATACGAGAGCAAGGCGCCCGCGGCGGTCACGGCATCGGGCAGATCCGCCAGCCCGCTGTCGGAAAACAGCGCCTCGCCGAACTGTTCCGCGGTCTGCCGCCGCAGCCTCTCGCGGTCGGTGTAGACCGGCTCTTCGAGCGCCTGCGCGCAGCAGCCGATGCGCTCGCGCAAAAAGGTACCCATCCCCTCGAGCAGGCAGAACGCCTCGTTGTAGACGATCTCGCTCGGCGCGTAGCGCGCCAGTTCGTTCTGTAACTGCGCGACGGCTTCGGCGGGCACCTGCGCGGCGTACATCTTGCCCGTGGAAATATCGGCGAAGGCGAGGCCGAAGGCCTCCTCCCCGCGGAAAACCGAAGCGATGTAATTGTTTTTTCCCTCGTCGAGCATCTCGGACTCGATCAGTGTTCCCGGGGTGTAAACGCGCACCACGGAGCGTTTGACCAGCCCCTTGGCAAAGCGCGGATCCTCCATCTGGTCGCAGACGGCGACCTTGTATCCCTTTTTGACAAGGCGGGCGATGTAACCCTCGCAACTGTGATAGGGCACGGGCACGCCGCACATCGGCGCGCGCTCCTCCAGGCCGCAGTCCTTCCCCGTGAGGACGAGTTCGAGCGCTTGCGACGCGGTGACCGCATCCTCAAAAAACATCTCGTAAAAATCGCCCACGCGGAAAAACAGGAGGTGGTCTTTGTGCTCCTGCTTGATCTGCAGATATTGCTGCATCATCGGCGAAAGTTCCGCCATGTTCTCACCCGCCTTTGTGTTTGGAATGCGCCCTCCGCGTCAGTGGCAGCCGCCGCAGGTCGAGCAGGAGCCGGTGCAGGCCTCTTCCCCGATCTCGTCGGGATCCTCGCCATTTGCAGCGCCGGTGACGATGCGCAGAACATAGTTGACCAGATGCTCCAGTTCGTGGCGGGATACTTCGTATTGCGCCATCAGCGGGTGGGCGTTGATCGCCTCGAACTGGCGGTTCATCTGTCCGTCGATCTCCTTGATGAGTTCGGCGTTTTTCGAGGAATCCGCCGCCGCCAGCACTTCCATCTGCCCGCGCAGTTCCTCATACTCCCCGACCATCTCGCGCAGTTCGTCCGATGTGTTGACAACGTCCGCATCCGCGGCCGCCCTGCGGTAGCGTTCGTCCTGCTGCAGCGCTCTGCCGAGTTCTCTTGCCATCTCGATCAAATCCATGGTGTGCAATCTCCTTTTTTGTGTGTTAATCAATGCCGGGGTCAGACGAGTTCTCCCGCCATCGCCCAGTTCATCGCTTTTTGAATGCGGACGTCCGCGAAACTGCCGATGCGGCGGTCGTCCCCCGCGGCCTCCACGATCACGTTGCCCGCCGTGCGGCCCGAAAGCGTGCCGGGGGCTTTTCCGCGGCCGTCGAGCAGCACGCGCACCGTTTTCCCGACAAACGCGGCATTGAGTTCGGTGCAAATCGCGGTCTGCGCCGCGAGCAGTTCCCGAAACCACGCGGATTTCTTCGCGGCCGGGACGGGGTCCTCCATGCGCGCGGCGGGCGTGCCGCTGCGGCGCGAGTACAGGAACGTGAACAGCGCGTTGTAGCGCACCTGCCGCACGAGCGCGAGCGTTTGTTCAAAGTCCTCGCGCGTCTCGCCGGGGAAACCCACGATGATGTCGCTCGAAAACGTGACGTCCGGCATACGCGCGCGGGCGTAGCCGACCAGTTCCATGTATTGCGCCACCGTGTAATGCCGATTCATCCGCCGCAGGATCTTGTCCGAGCCGCTCTGCACGGGCAGGTGGATGTGGCGGCAGATATGGCGGGACTCCGCGATCGTGTCGATCAGTTCGCGGGTACAGTCCTTCGGGTGGGAGGTCATGAAGCGGATGCGGTATTCGCCCCCGATCGCGTCGATGCGCCGCAGCAGTTCGGCAAAGTTGACGGGCTCCTCCAACCCCTTTCCGTAAGAATTGACATTCTGCCCGAGCAGCAGCAGTTCGCGGCAGCCGCCCTCTATGAGGCCGCGCGCCTCTTCGACGATCTCCTCGGGGCGGCGCGAGCGCTCCCGCCCGCGCACATAGGGCACGATGCAGTAGGAGCAGAAATTGTCGCAGCCCTGCATGATCGTGACGGATGCGCGGATCGGATCGGTGCGCAACTGCGGCAGTTCCTCGAGGATCGAGCCCTCCGGCTCGTCCCAGAAAATGCGGCGCTCTTCCCGCAGGCGCTGCGCGATCAGCGAGGGCAAGCGGTGCACCGCCCCCGTGCCGAACACGATATCGACGTAGGGATAGTGCGTCCGGATCCGTTCCTGCATTTCGGGGCGCTGCGCCATGCAGCCGCAGACGACGATCAGCAGATCGGGGTTGTCGCGTTTGAGGGCCTTGAGCGCGCCGATGTGGCCCAGCACGCGGTTCTCCGCGCTCTCGCGCACCGCGCAGGTGTTGAACAGGATCAGGTCGGCCTCCTCCTGCCGCGCGGCAGGTTCGTAACCCATGCGGCGCAGCAGCCCGTCGAGCCGCTCGCCGTCCGCGACATTCTGGCTGCAGCCGAAATGGTGCGTAAAGGCGCGGCGCGGCCTGCCGGCTGCGCGCAGAAAGGCTTCGTTGCGCGCGCGCACCGCCTCGAGGTCGGCCATGGAGACCTGCCGCGGCAGCGATCGGATGGTTTGCGTCAGATCCGTCATGTTTCCCCTCCTGCGGCGCCGCAAAAACCGTCGGCGCATTTCAAATTATGATACCATTTTTGCGCCTGCGCGTCAATGGAGCGCGCAGATTTTGCCCTCGCCCCAGGGGTCGGGCGAGGCGCGGTTTTCCGCGGGATTTCTGCGCCCTCCCGCTTGCAATCCGCCCGCGCTCTGCTATAATGGACGCATACGGACGGCCGCAGGTCCGCCGGTCCGCGGCCCGCCGAAACCCGAGTGAGAGGTGCAAACAATGGCAAGAGAAAACAAGATCATGAGCATCGCGCAGGCGATTTCCCACGTGAAAAGCGGCGATCGCATCATGGTCGGCGGATTCGGCCTGCGCGGCGCTCCCGACGCCCTTGTCGACGAACTCGTCAAAACCGACGTGCGGGATCTGACGCTCATTTCAAACGATCTGGCCTCCCCCCACATCGGCCTGAGCAAACTGCTCGACAAAAAGATGCTCAAGGCCTGCATCGGCAACTACTACAACTGGAACCCCGATCTGATCGACGCCTACAACCGCGGCGAGATCGAGGTCACGCTCATCCCGCAGGGCACATTCAGCGAAGCGATCCGCG
>Ga0208297_1000545_pt1 | contig 69149 bp, 64 predicted proteins | sample LMS_cellobiose_e_FD_187367 | JGI IMG/M metagenome (GOLD analysis project Ga0208297, IMG submission 187367) | Rumen-fistulated moose microbial communities from Alaska, USA - LMS_cellobiose_enrichment (SPAdes) (version 2) | ecosystem: Host-associated > Mammals > Digestive system > Stomach > Rumen...
CCTGCTTCGGACCACCCCTGGCGGGGTGGATTTAAAATCAAACCTGCTATATATAATAACACACAAACAGGGAGGGGGTGACATTTTCTCAGAACAATTAGAGTGACATTTTCTCTGGTTATTGACATACTTTTGCGCGCAATTTAGTTGTGGTCGTTAATTGCAGAACTAATTTAGATCCCTTATTAGTAATAGAGGCCGCGTTGACTTTCGCAAAAGGACGATAAGGGCGTGAGCGCGTTTGTCTTGTAAAAATTCGTTTTATCCACAGGCCATGCCTCTGGGTTTTATTTTTTCACTTGCAAATATTTCGGACACTATGTATATTTTAAGCTGGAAACAAAGCTGGGAGCTGGTTGAATATGGTTGTTTCTTCTTCCGCCATACACACTGCGGCGGAGTTCGTCTATGATCAGTTGAGAAAAAAAATATTTGAAAAAGCGCTTACCAGCGGGCAGCGGCTGCCCGAGGTAGCCATAGCGAAAGATCTGAACGTGAGCCGCACGCCGGTGCGCGAGGCGCTGAGGCGTCTGGAGAGCGAGGGGCTTGTGCAGATAATACCCGGCTGGGGCGCGTGTCTCGCGTCGCCGTCGAAGCAGGAGATAATAGACACTTACGAGGTGCGCGAGGACCTGGAGATCATGGCTATACGCAAAGCGGCGAAGCGTATCACGCCGCTGCAGCTGTGCCGCCTGCAGGAACAGATCGACGCCGAGCGGGAGACGTTCGTCGACCGCGACCTCGAATCGTATCTGAAGGTCAACGACAATTTCCATATAATCATCGCGGAGTCCTCCGGCAACAGTACGCTCGTCGGCTACGTGAAAAATATCCTCTCGCGGATATTCGTGCAGATGATCTTCTTTGAATCGTTCTTCGACTTCGACACAAATCCCAGCCTCGAAGAGCACATCGCCATACTTAACGCGCTGAAGGAACACGACGAGGCCGAATGCGTGCGCCTGATGAAGGAGCATCTGCGGCTGTCGATGGAGGGGCTGAAGGCTAAGTAAGATTCAGCGAGGCTGAGAGTCGTTTTGATTCGTTGCGCCGGGCGATGCGGCGCGTTATAATAGCGACGTCGTAGATGTCCGCTTTTGGGGAGGAGTTCCGCAAAGGGGGAGGGCTTATACAAACGCGCTCATCAGGGCCTTCCGGCGGAGGGCCCTGTTTTTATATCGAGGAGGATGAATCTCTGTGTGCGAGGCAAAGAAAGAAGAAAGCAGGATAGGCGTGGCGGCCGTCATCGTCGAGGACATGGATAGCGTGCGCGAGATAAACGAAGCTCTGCACACGTTCAGCGACCTCGTCGTCGGCCGGCTGGGGATTCCCTACCGCGAACGCGGTGTCTCCGTCATCTCCGTCATACTCGACGGAGACCCCGACAGGATAAGCGCACTTACCGGCAGGCTGGGAAAGATAAAATCCGTAACGGTCAAGGCCGTGATGTCGAAAAAGTAGGGCGCAGAGAGATGACTCGGCAGGATAGAGGTTTGCCTATGGACGGAGCCGGAGCGGCGTATCCGCGGCGCGGCTTCGGCCTGCGGATCAGTAAAGCCGGCGTCGGGGAGCCCGTGCGCAGGCAGGATTTTCTGCTTGGCAGCGGACCGCGGCGCAAGATAATCGACGATGTCAGAAAGCTGGTGAAGTAAATGGCGCTCACCGACACTCCGCGTTCAAACAGGCTGCATATCGCCTTTTACGGAAGGCGCAACGCCGGAAAATCGAGCCTGATAAACATGGCGACTGGGCAGGAGACGGCGCTCGTCTCGGAGTACGCGGGGACGACGACGGACCCCGTCATAAAGAGCATGGAGCTGTTGCCGCTCGGCCCTATCGCCGTCATAGACACGGCGGGGCTCGACGACACGGGAGAGCTCGGCGCACTGCGCATCGAGCGCTCGAAAGAGATGATGAAGCGCACCGACCTCGCGCTGCTCGTCGTGAGCGCCGCTCAGAGGGAATTTTCTCTCGAAAAGGGGTGGCTCGCCGAGCTGCGTGCGCGCGGCGTCACGACGGCCGGCGTGCTGAACCAGATCGACAGAATTTCGCCGGAAGCCGCGGAGGAGAAGCGCGCGCGCCTCGAAGAGGAATTTGGCATCCCCTTCGCCTCCGTCTCGGCGTTGGATAAAAAGTACCGCCCGGCCCTGCTGTCGCTGATCGTCAAAAACGCCCCGACGGATTTCGAAGCGCCGACTCTCGCCGGCGACCTCTTCGCGCCGGGATCGGCGGTCGTGCTCGTCGCGCCGCAGGACATACAGGCGCCGAAGGGACGGCTGATCCTGCCGCAGGTGCAGGTGATACGCGACATCCTCGACCATAAGGGCATGGCGCTGACCTGCACCGCGGACAATTTCCCGCGGATGCTCACTTCGCTCAAGGAGCCGCCGGCGCTCGTCATCACGGATTCCCAGGTCTTTGCGAAGGTGAACGCGGCGCTGCCGCGCGAGGTGCCTTTGACCTCCTTTTCGATAATCATGGCGCGCGCGAAGGGGGAGCTCTCCGTCTTCATCGACGGCGCCAAGGCCATAGGCGCGCTGAAGCCGACCGACAGGGTGCTGATCGCCGAGGCCTGCACTCACGCGCCGCTGACGGAGGACATCGGGCGCGAAAAGCTGCCGCGCTGGCTTCGCGAACGCGCCGGCGCCGGGCTCAAGACCGAGGTGAAGGCCGGCCTCGACTTCCCGAAGAATCTGAAGGATTACGCGCTGATACTGCACTGCGGCGGCTGCATGTTCAACAGGAAGCAGCTGATGAGCCGCATCATAGAGGCGCAGTCGGCCGGCGTCCCGATAACGAACTACGGCATCGCGATCGCCTACCTCGGCGGCATACTCGACCGCGTCACGGAAATGTTCAAATAGTGCCCTCCTGCGCAAAGTAGTATAAAACAGCAAATGCGGCGCCGTCAGATACATGAACATGGAACTTCTGAAAGGAGACTGAGGCGAAACCGAAACGGCCTAACGGTCAAACTGACACCGGCATATCAGCACGGGCAATTTGGGCTCTGAAAAAATGTGCACATAATTCCTGACACAACCCAAAAATCAGTTGAGGCAGAGTATTCAGCAATCAGCGAATACAAATATCAATGCCGAAAACATTAAAAGCACTTTTATAAAATTGCCATCATTACCTGAACAGCAGAAGATTGGGGATTTTTTTGCTGAATTCGGCAACCTTATCACTCTTCATCAGTGTGAGCGCAATGATGAAGAGTGATTGTTATCAAGAGAGCCCGGACAAAGACCGCATAACAAGGTCTACATCCTGATTTTCGAGTTCTTGAATTATGTGCAAATATGTTTTCTGGGTTGTCGTCATGCTGGCATGGCCAAGTCTTCTTGCCACGCTTGCGATAGATACTCCGGCGAAGAGGAGCAAAGATGCATGGGTATGCCGTAGCCCGTGTATGGTAATGACTGTGATTCCTGCTTTTTTACAATGCCGGGCTAAAATACTATTGACCGTTGAATTGTAAACACATGGCTTTTTTACAAAGATGGGCTCGTCTTCCGGAATCTTTCGTACAAGTTCTGAGAACTGAATAACAGTTTGCCAGTCGATTTGTATTTTTCTAACCGATGACCTGTTTTTCGTTGGCAAAAAGCCTCCGTTTCCTTTATAGTCCCATGTCTTGCTTATAGAAAGAGTCTGGTGAGCAAAATCAAAATCTTTGGGCGTTAAAGCCAGCGCTTCTGAGAACCTCATTCCAGTCTTTGCTACCAATAAAATGAACCAATCCCAATTAATTTCTCCCTTTAGATTGAGCGAACTAAGAAGCGTGTGGAGCTCAAATTGGTTGATGTATTTATCCTTTTTTTTGGACGGTTGCTTTCCCTTGATTATAGCTTTACGGGTAGGGTCTTTTTCAATTAGTCCGTCGTCTACTGCATCTTGAATGGCGCCTTTCAACTGATGATGGAAATCCATTGTCGTCTGCCTTTCATGGTAGCGCGCATAATTGTTCAACAGCTGCTGATATGTTACTCTGTTCAACTCACATATCTGCAACTCCGGAATTAGTTTGACAATCCATGAATGGGACATCTTATATTTGTCCATCGTGACTTTTCTTACAGCTCCCTCTTTGTACACACTTATCCATTGGGCATAATAATCGCAAAACAAGTCGTTTGCTTTGATTTTACTTAACATTTTTTCCTCCAATAAATTCTAAAAATGCTTACGCTGATGAAGAGTGATAAGGTTGTCGAGAGCTTGAAAATACCCGCCGATAGCAGTCTGTTCATCTATTGAAGACGGAACGGCAAACTCGGTTTTTGATACCAATTTCCAATCTGCTCTTGGCATTTTAGTTCCGGTAGACTGATTAGCTACCTCATCGAATTGGCTGCTTTGTACGAGCCGATACAGAAAACTACTATCCATGTTTTGGGGTTGCAGCACCCAAAAATCTCCCACTGCAAGCCCTACAAACGTTGGTAATAGCCAGTTTCGTAAATAAGGACGAAGCTTTCCATACAGGACATCGCCAGCATGAAATTCTATGCCAACCTTGACGCTCTCTTTTTTTGATAAGTCTTTATTAAGCCGACCGGTTCCTGAAATAATATCTTCATACTCAACCCTCGGAAGTTCTGATGCGGAGCCAATCGTCGAAGCTCTTGCAGCTATTTCTTCAAACTTACGCTGTTCCCAAACGATTGTAAAAAACTTTTCAATGCACTTGTAAAATTGAAATGAAAATGCCATAATAAAGCTATTAATATGCATAGGAGATGCGGGATGAATCTTTCTAATGAGATTAAGATAATTCGTCAAAAGGCTTTTATGACACAAGAAGCTTTTGCGAAGGCGCTGAATGTTGCATTTTCGACGGTAAATCGTTGGGAATCAGGGAAAACGCACCCTAATATGACAGCTATGAAGCAGCTGAAAATTTTCTGTGATGTAAATAATATATCTTTTGATGAACTTCAGAATGCATGGTTGAATAAATCGAAGGAGGTAAAATGATGGCCACAAGCAAGAAACTTGAGATCATTTATCACGATGGTCAGCCTGACGGCATTCGTTCAGTTCGCCGCCATCTTTCAATTGTTACGACCTATGTCATTCCTCGCACAATGCTTTCTGATGCAAAAAACATCTCCGGTATCAATCGCCCGGGTATCTATTATCTTATAAACGAAGATGAAGACAACAATATAGCTCAGATTTATGTTGGTCAGACACGAAACGGCATCAGCAGACTGGACGATCATAACCGTTCAAAAGATTTCTGGAACAAGGCAATTATGTTCTTGGCGGATAATAAGACCTTTTCTTTGGATATCATAAGCGGCCTTGAAGAATATGCCATCTCCAAAGCATGGGAGTCAAAACGCTATAAGGTTGAAAACTCTGTTAAGCCTAAATACGACATTGATGAATACGATCTTGTTTCTATTGAAGAAATATACGATGAAATCAAGTTCGTGATGGCAACATTGGGCTATAAACTGGAAAATACGCAGGAGAACACAAAAAACGCTCAAATCCTTCATACCACCCGAAACGGAATAACCGCCCTTGGCGTTTATAGCGGCGACAAGTTCGATGTTCTCGAAGGCTCTGAAATCAATATGGACAAGTCTGTTCACCTACCGAAGTATAACAAGCAGAGGCAGGAGCTTTTGGACGATGGTCATATCATTTCAGAAAACGGAAAATCAATTCTGAAAATCACCCTGACATTCAACACCCCCAGCGGAGCGAGCAACTTTGTTCTTGGAGGATCAACAAACGGTTGGGCTGAATGGAAGAACAGTGATGGAAAAACCTTAGATGAACTTTTCCGCAAATCATAGCATAGTCCGTTTTTTGGTACATAAGATAAAATATAACCGTCAAATAATATTTTGGAGGAAGCCGTATGAATAAGCAGCAACTTGCTTCTAAGATCTGGGAATCAGCAAATAAAATGCGATCCAAGATTGAAGCGAATGAGTACAAGGATTATATTTTAGGCTTTATCTTCTATAAATTTCTTTCTGACAAGGAAATAAAATATCTGAAGCAGAACGACTGGACTGATGAAGATATCAAAGGTTTTCTGAATGAAGATGACAGAGAGACCGTTGAAAGTATTCAGAAGAACGTGGGCTACTTTATCGCCTATGAGAATTTGTTTTCAACCTGGCTTGAAATGGGTTCGGACTTTAATGTGTCCAACGTCCGTGATGCCCTTTCCGCGTTCAGCAGACTGATTAACGCATCGCACAAAAAAGTCTTTGACAAGATTTTTGATACCTTGCAGACCGGTCTTTCCAAGCTGGGCGACAGCTCCGGTACCCAAACCAAGGCAATCAGCGATTTGATCCATCTGATTAAGGATATCCCGATGGATGGCAAGCAGGATTATGATGTGCTGGGCTTCATTTATGAGTATCTGATTTCCAATTTTGCCGCAAACGCCGGCAAAAAAGCGGGCGAATTCTACACCCCGCACGAAGTATCGCTGCTCATGTCTGAAATCGTTGCTGACCACCTCAAGGATAGAACCGAAATCAAAATTTACGACCCGACCAGCGGCTCCGGCTCCCTGCTTATCAATATCGGTAAATGCGTTGCAAAATACATGGGCGACGGCGATAAAATCAAATACTATGCGCAGGAGCTCAAGGCAAACACCTATAACCTGACGAGAATGAACTTGGTCATGCGCGGTATATTGCCGGACAATATCGCCACGCGAAACGGTGACACGCTGGAGGAAGACTGGCCGTACTTTGATGAAAGCGACCCTGTTGGTACTTATGATCCTCTTTATGTGGACGCAGTCGTCTCCAACCCGCCGTATTCACAGAACTGGAACCCCGCAAATAAGGAATCAGACCCGCGTTATAAATCCTATGGCCTCGCCCCGAAAGGAAAAGCGGATTATGCCTTCCTGCTTCATGACCTTTACCATATCAAACCCGACGGTTTAATGACCATCGTTCTTCCGCACGGTGTTTTGTTCCGTGGCGGTGAAGAAGGCGAAATCCGTAAAAATCTTATTGAAAACAACAAGATTGATGCCATTATTGGTCTGCCTGCTAATATTTTCTTCGGCACAGGTATCCCTACGATTATCATGGTGCTGAAACAGCGCCGCAGCAATACGGACGTATTGATTATCGATGCATCCAAGGGCTTTGAAAAGGTTGGAAAGACCAATAAGCTCCGCGCTTCTGATATTAAAAAGATCGTGGACGCAGTAACTTCCCGTGTGAGCATTCCCAAGTTCTCCAGGGTCGTGAGCAGAGAAGAAATCCGTCAGAACGATTACAACCTGAATATTCCCCGCTATGTGGATTCTTCTGAAAAGCCCGAAAGCTGGGATATTTTCGCTTCCATGTTCGGCGGCATTCCTGCCGGCGAAGTAGATGATCTGGGCGAATATTGGAATGCGTTCCCCTCGCTCAAAAAGGCTTTGTTTGACGATGCTGATGCTCCCTATCTGCATTTCATCGTTGAGGATATCAAGAAAGCCGTTTTGGAGCAGGCTGACGTAACTGCCTTTGAGGGGAAATTCAAATCCGCCTTTGACGGCTTTGATTCTTATCTGGCTGAAGAATTGATCGGCGGAATGGATGCTATCAACATTTCCAAGGAAGAAAGCGCTCTTTCCGCGAAGATATTCGACCGTCTTGACGGTATTCCGCTTGTTGACAGATACGAAGCATATCAGCTTCTGGACAATGAATGGAGCAGAATCGCAGTTGACCTCGAAATAATCCAGACCGAAGGATTTGACGCCGCAAAGAAAGTTGACCCCAATATGGTCGTCAGGAAAAAAGACGGCAAGGATACCGAAGTTCAGGATGGCTGGATCGGCCATGTAATCCCCTTTGAACTGGTTCAGGAAAAGCATCTGTCTGAAAAGCTTTCTGCACTCAAAGCAAACGAGACCCGCCTGACGGAAATTGCCGCCGGATTTGAAGAACAGCTCGACGAGCTGCCCGAAGAGGAAAAAGAAAAGGATTTTGTCAATGATGACAAAACAGCTTTTGTTGCCGCCGCAGTAAAGAAAGCAATCAAGGCGAAAGAGGTTGAACCGGAAATCCTTGACATTCTGAAAAAGGTCGATGCACTTGTTGCAGAGGAGAAGGCCGCCAAGAAGAAAGTCAAGGACGATTCCGCGGCACTTCATCTTGAAACAAAAGCAAAGATCGAACAGCTTTCTGACGATGAGGTAAAAGAACTCTTGAGGGAAAAGTGGATCGCACCCGTTGTAAACGGTCTTTCTAAGCTGCCCGGCGGCATTATAAACGGGTTTGTTTCAAAGCTGGAAGCTCTCGCCAAGAAGTACGAGACAACTTTCTTTGAAGTCGAAGAAGAAATCCGCAATGTAGAATCCGACTTGGCCGGTATGTTGGAACAACTCACGGGCAATGATTACGACATGCAGGGGCTTGCGGAGTTCAAAAAGCTTCTTGGAGGTGAATAACATGGCCGAAACCGCGAAAAAGCCGGCAATTCGGTTCAAGGGATTCACAGGCGTTTGGGAACAGCGTAAGCTTAGAAACATCGCTGATAAAGTGACGGAAAAGAATGCCGATCTGGCGGTTTTGGAAACATTTACGAACTCTGCCGAATTCGGAATTATTAGCCAACGAGACTTTTTCGATCACGATATTTCGAACGCAGAGAATATCGGCGGGTATTATGTTGTGAAAAATGAAGATTTTGTCTATAATCCGCGCATCTCTGTTACTGCTCCTGTAGGCCCTATAAATCGCAATAAATTGGGCAGAAATGGCGTAATGTCGCCACTTTATACGGTGTTCCGCACACATGATATAGACACCACTTATCTGGAATGGTTTTTCAAGAGTGCTTCTTGGCACGATTTTATGCATTACAACGGTGACTCCGGAGCAAGGTCAGACAGATTTTCAATCAAAGATGCGGTCTTTTTTGAGATGTCAATTCCCTATCCAGAGATTGCTGAACAGCGGAAAATTGGTCGATACTTAGATCAGCTTGACAACCTTATCACTCTTCATCAGCGTAAGTATGACAAGCTCGTGAATGTGAAAAAATCCTGCCTCGAAAAAATGTTCCCGAAAAATGGCAGTAATGTTCCGGAAATTCGATTTTCCGGATTTACGGAAGCTTGGGAACAGCGTAAGTTTGGCGATATTTCTGAAATAAAAACTGGTCCATTTGGAAGTACCCTTCATGCGGGCGATTACGTTACAGACGGTGTACCAATAATAACAACTGAGCATTTTAAGACTGGAACTTTGCAGAATGACAAGGAAGGTTTGCCACAAGTTTCTCAAGAAGATTATGAACGGTTGTTGTCTTACGTGCTAAACGATGGTGATGTTGTCTTTTCTCGTGTTGGTTCAGTTGATGTAAACGCTTTAATTACGCCGTTTCAAGACGGGTGGTTGTTCTCTGGGCGAGTTTTGAGGGTTCGTCCAAGTAGAGGGAGTGATTCTCAATTCTTACATACTTTATTAGAAACCGAAGATGTTAAAAATGATATTCGAGCAAGGGCTGTTGGCCAAACTATGCCAAGTATCAACACTGAAATCTTGAAAGCTACAATACTGTTGTTGCCAACATCTGAAACGGAACAGCGCCAAATCGGGGCATGTTTCCGACAACTTGATCACCTTATCACCCTTCATCAGCGTGAGCTTGAAAAGCTTCAAAATCTGAAGAAAGCTTGCCTTGAAAAGATGTTCGTGTAAAAGAAGACAAAACGGAAGGAAATCATTAAATATGAGTATTGAAGACAAAATCAAAAATGTAAAAGGTTCTTTCGCAATGGAAGGGATCGAAATGACAAAAACCGATGAAATGAATGCGAATGAGATTATTTCCAAAAAGAGAGACGTGGAGGAAATAATCTCTGAATTGAAGCGCAAGTATTCGGTAGCGGGGAGTTCATTATGAAAGACATAGACTATTCTTATGAGTATAAGGATGACGATAACAAGTATTGTTATCCCGGAACGAATGTGCTGAAAAACAAACTCAGCATTAAAGACTCGGAGATGCTTTATAACGCAGAAAGAGAATTTTCGATGGCGAGATACGCCGCGCTTCAGGTCAAACCGATTAACGGTGACTTTTCGTTAAAGCATCTGCGAGAGATTCATAAGTATCTTTTTCAGGATGTTTATGATTGGGCTGGTGTTCTCCGAACCGTGGACATTTCAAAAGGGACGATCTTCTGTCTTGTACAGCATATCGAGGCACAGTTTGAAATCATTCACCAATGGCTGAAGAAAAGGAACTATCTGAAAGATGTTTCGGACAGGGTTGAGATGGCAAAAGATCTTGCTTATGTTCTTGGCGAAATAAATATGATACATCCATTTAGAGAAGGAAACGGAAGAGCCCAAAGGCTATATATTGAACAATTATGCGAGAATAACGGAAGGTTTGAAGTGAATTTTTCTTTTGCTACACAAGAGGAAATGCTTAAAGCCAGTGTGGATGCCAGTGTGTGTAATTATGAGGCTATGGAGGCGCTTTTCTTGAAGTGTCTTATTGAAAGGAATTAACGATGGCTTTTACAAAAGAATCCGACTTTGAAAATGCTCTGATAAAAATGCTGACAGAGTCCTGCGGTTGGGAAAAGGAAATTCTGCAATACAAAACAGAAAAAGATCTTTTGCAAAACTGGGCAAATATCTTATTTGAAAACAACCGCAGTATTGACCGCCTGAATAATTATCCTCTTACAGACGGCGAAATGCAGCAGATCATTGAGCAAATAAAAACTTTGCGCACGCCGCTGAAACTGAACGGTTTCATCAACGGAAAAAGTGTGTCCATCACTCGTGATAATCCCGATGACAAAGAGCACTTCGGGAAAGAAGTGTCTCTGAAGATTTATGACCGTCAGGAAATCGCCGCAGGGCAAAGCCGTTATCAGATTGCACGGCAGCCGAAATTCACCGCAAAGACAAGTATGCTTCCCGGCCGTCGTGGAGATTTTATGCTCCTGATTAACGGTATGCCGCTGATTCATGTGGAACTCAAGAAGAGCGGTATACCGGTATCCCAAGCGTACAATCAGATTGAGAAATACTCCCACGAAGGCGTATTTACAGGTTTGTTTGCGCTCGTTCAGGTTTTTGTCGCAGTGAATCCGGAAGAAGCCGTTTATTTTGCCAATCCCGGGCCGGACGGCAAGTTTAACTCGGATTTCTATTTCCATTGGGCAGATTTCAACAACGAGCCGATCAATGATTGGAAGACGCTGGCATCCACATTCCTTTCGATTCCTATGGCTCATCAGCTTATCGGGTTTTACACAGTCGCAGACGATACCGATGGTATTCTAAAAGTTATGAGATCGTATCAGTATTATGCTGCCAATAAGATTTCCGATACCGTTGCAAAACACAAATGGGAAAACGGAAACCAGCTCGGAGGATACATATGGCATACAACCGGTTCCGGCAAAACTATGACATCCTTCAAATCTGCACAGCTGATCGCCAATTCAAAGGATGCCGACAAAGTAGTATTTCTCATTGACCGTATTGAGCTCGGAACGCAGAGCGCCGGTGAATATCGCGGATTTGCCGAAGCAACGGACGATATCCAGGAAACGGAAGACACTTCCGTATTGATTGCAAAACTGAAAAGCAACGACCCCGCGAATACACTGATCGTTACTTCCGTTCAGAAGATGAGCAACATCAAGGACGATACGGAAGGCAAGCTCAAAAAAGCAGATCTCGACTTGATTACATCAAAGCGCATTGTATTCATTGTTGACGAGTGCCATCGTTCCACTTTCGGCGACATGATGCGGGTCGTAAAGCAGACATTCCCAAAGGCCCTCTTCTTCGGCTTCAGTGGAACGCCTATTCAGGCTGAAAACGAAAAGAAAGGCAGCACCACCGCCGACGTATTCGGCAGCGAACTGCACCGTTACAGCATTGCTGACGGTATCAGGGATAAAAATGTTCTTGGCTTTGATCCGGATAAGGTTCTCACGTTCAAAGAAAAGGACATACGCGAGGCTGTCGCGCTTGATAAAGCAAAGGCAAAAACTGTAGCGGAAGTGTTCTCTGACGCGAAAAAGCAAAAAATCTATTATGAGTATATGCATAACGTTCCCATGGCGGGCTTTGAAGATGCCAATGGGAAATATGTGAAAGGCATTGAAGATTTCCTGCTTGAGAACGGTCAGTACCGAACAGAAGAACATCAGAAAATGGTTGTCCGGGACATCATTGATAACTGGATCACCATCAGCCATAATCATAAATTCCATGGGATTTTTGCCACTTCCAGCATTCCGGAAGCTATTCAATATTACAAGCGATTCAAGGATGCCACGCCCGATCTGAAAGTTACCGCCCTCTTTGATCCGAGTATTGACGACAACGGCTATGGTATCGAAAAAGAAGATGCGCTAATCGAGCTTATCGAAGACTACAATAAGCTCTACCATCAGACATTTACAATTCCCACATGGGGCAAGATGAAAAAAGATATTCAATATCGTCTTGCGCACAAAAAGCCTTATGAAAGAAACGAATTTGCTCCTGAAGAACAGATCGATTTGCTGATAGTGGTGGATCAGATGCTTACCGGTTATGACTCAAAGTGGCTGAACGTGTTATATCTTGATAAAATGCTGCGGTATGAAAGCATTATTCAGGCTTTCTCGCGCACAAACCGCCTCTTTGGGCCGGATAAGCCGTTTGGCTGCATAAAATACTATCGCGCTCCGTATTCCATGGAGCGAAATATAAATGCGGCGGTGAAGCTATACTCCGGTGATAAGCCGCTGGGAATGTTTGCGGTCAAGCTTGATAAAAACCTGGAAAACATGAATTCTGTGTTCACACAAATCAAGAATCTATTTGAGCAGGCAGGAATATTCAGCTTTGAACGTCTGCCTAACGAGATGACGGAGCGCAGAAAGTTTGCCAAGTTGTTTAACGAGTTCAATGAGTATCTCGAATCAGCAAAAGTTCAGGGTTTTATCTGGGACAAGCTTGATTACGACTTTGCCGATGAGACAACCGGCGAAGTGAAAACTGTGTCCCTGCTTTTGGATGAGAAGACATATTTGATTCTTGCCTTGCGTTATAAAGAGTTGTTTGTTGAAGCCCCCACAAATCCGGGTGAAGACTTTCCCTATGATTTGACGGGTTATCTGACAACGATCGATACAGATGAAATTGACGCCGATTATATGAATTCACGCTTTGAGAAATATAAGAAAGCCCTGACAAGCGGCAATGCGGAAGATATTGAAGCGGCAAAAGAGGAACTGCATAAAACATTCGCAACGCTGACACAGGAAGAGCAAAAATATGCGAATATCTTCCTGCATGATATTCAGACAGGCGATGTCAAAGCGGAAAGAGGAAAGACACTCCGCGATTATATCAACGAATATATGCAAAAAGCCAAGAAGGATCAGGTACTTAGACTTGCCTCGGTTCTCGGGCTTGACAAAGATATGCTACAAAATATGATGGCACTTAAAGTTGATGATGCCACGATTAACGAGTATGGGAGATTGGACAGCCTCAAGGCAGATGTTGATAAATCAAAAGCAAAAGCATATTTCGAAGCAGTTGAAGGCATTAAAATGCCTATGCCAAAAGTAAACATTAAAGTAGATATGCTTCTGCGTAAGTTCATTATCAGCGGTGGATATGATATTAAAATGCCGGAATAACTTCTGCATACAGCATAAACTTGGTGAAGAATATAAAATTACAATGGGACAATCTCCCGACGGCACTATATATAGCGATTTCCCCTCTGATTATTCTTGTTCAGGGAAATGCTGATTTGAAAGACGGCTGGGTATGTCCGAGAGTATGGACAACGCAAAAGTCGACACCGGCCTCCCACCGCATTTTTTGTGCTGCCGCTGTTGCAAATCCGCGCGATGCGCTATCATATTGCGGTAATGATTTAAAAAGAGGAGGACGTATTGTGGCAGAACCCTTTTCATTTAAATATCAGCTGAGCACGATGGCGAAGGAGCGCCTCGACCCGTCGGAGATAGGCGTGATGATAAAGCTGAGCATCGTAAACAACGCGATATCTCTCACGGCCGGAGAGCCGTCGGCCGACATCTATCCGATCGAAGAGCTGAAGAAGGCGTTTTCGACGATATTCGAAGACACGTCGCTGCTCGCCTATGCGAAGGAGGATTTCGGCCTGCTGAATCTGCGCGAATGGATAACAGACCGCATGAAGGCGGACGGCCTGGCGCCGGAATGGGTGGAGCCGAAAAATATCCTTTTGACGAACGGTGCCGGCGAGGCGATCGACCTCGTAGCCGAGACGCTGATCGACCCGGGCTGCACGGTCCTCGTCGAATCGCCGACCTTCACGGAGACTCTGCTTACGTTCCGCAAGCAGGGCGCGAACTGCGTCGGCGTCCCCTCGGACGACGACGGCATCATCCCCGAGGAATTCGAAAAGATAGTGAAGGAGCGCGGCGCACGCTTCCTCTACACGATCCCGAACTTCCAGAACCCGAGCGGCAGGACGTCGCCAGTCGAGCGCCGCGTAAAGATTTTGGAGATCGCCGCGCACTACGACATTCCGGTGTTCGAGGACGACCCCTATCACTATCTGAGCTACGACGGAGAAGCGCCGGCGACATATCTGAGCCTCGCGAAGGATGACAAACGCGTGCTGCACAGCAACAGCTTTTCAAAGCTCGTAGCCCCCGGCGTGCGCTGCGGCTGGCTCGTCGTCCCCGACGCTATAATACCGCACCTCAACGCCTTGCGCATCAGCGCGGGGCTGACGCGCCCCGCGATAGTGCAGCAGGGGCTCTTCAATTACCTGAGCGCGACGGACTTCAAAGCGCGCGTCGCCTTCCTGCGCGACGTCTACAGGGTCCGCAGAAACGGCATGACGGAGGCGATCAAAAAATATCTCCGGCCGCTCGGAATCAAGACGAATTATCCGCGGGGGGGCTTCTTCCTCTGGGGGGAGGCGAGCAGCGTCGGCATCGACGACATACCGGCCTTCGCGCGCTTCGCGGTCGAAAAGAAGAAGGTCGGCATCATCCCGGGAAGCGCGTTCTATACGAGGGATGAAGCGAAGAACGGGCGCGACGCGTTCAGGATATCCTTCGCGAAGGTCGACCCGCAGACCGCCGACGAGGGCATCAGGCGGCTTGCCGAAGCGTTCCGCGAATACAAAAAATAAAAAGGCTGCCGTAATATAAAATCAGCGCTCCGAAACCGATTCTCTTCGGAGCGCTTTGATTCTCGGGGGGCGAGGGCTATAGGACCCTCCGAAAGGTCATTTTACTCCTATATCGCGCAACCACTCTTCGATATCTTCTTCGGCGTTATTCACGTCGCCGCCGTAGATCGCGAGCCCCTTGAGGAGCTTGGCTTTCGGGCAGTATTTGGCGAGGTCCTCCTCACTGCGGCCTAGGCCGCTGCCGCCGTGCGTCATCAGCACCGCCACCTTCTTCCCCGCCAAGTCGTTGGCTTCGAAGAATGTCATGAAAGCCATCGGGAAGGTCCCCCACCAGCAGGGCGACGCGAGTATCACGCTGTCGTACCGGCTCAGCTTCGGCGCCTGCTTCGTCTGAAGGGCGGGGCGCGCGTTTTCCTTCTGCTCTTTTCTGGCGACCTCCGTCGTCTCGCGATAATCGGCAGGATAGGGCCGCACGGTCTTTAATTCGAAGATGTCGCCGCCGAGGCTTTCCTGGACGATCTTCGCCGCCGCGCGCGTGTTTCCGCTGCGCGAGTAGAAGACGACGAGCGTGCCTCCGGCCGCGGCGAAGGCCTCGGAGGCGCAGAGCGCTGACGCGATGGCGAGCAGGGAGATCAGAACTTTAATTTTCATTTTCTATGCCCTCTCTTGCAGATTTTTTTCGCATTCGCGCATTTTTCCGTAAAAAACGTCTATTTTGTAATTGAGCTTATCGAGCGCTTCCTGCAGAACGGCGATCTTTCCCTTAAGCATTTCACGCTGCCCTATCAGAATATCTCTTCTTTCTTCGGCGGTATCCTCTCCCTCCTGCGCAAGGCGGATGTATCTCGTCAGCGCTTCAACGGAGAGCCCTGCGCCCCTCATGTACCTGACGAACTCGACCCATGAACACTCTTTCTCGCCGTAATCGCGCACGCCGGCAGAATTACGCGGCACGCGGGGAAGAAGTCCTATCCTCTCGTAATATCTCAGCGTGTCGGCGGAGAGCCCGTATTTTTCGCTGACCTCACTAATTTTCATGTTATCACCTCACAAACAGGATAACACTTGGAGTCTGCTTCAAGTCAACAAAGAATTCGGCGGGCGCCTCCCGCCTTTGATAAATGCGCGCCCTTTTTAATAGAGCGAGCAGGCTTTCGTTTTGTATCCACAATATCGGCGGAATCGTCTCTTCATCAAATGCGTAAAAAACTATACGGCCTCCATGATTTTTGGCAGCGCCGCCTTGACTACGTCGACGCCGCGCAAAAATTCTTTTATGGGAATCTGCTCGTCGAGGCTGTGGTCGTATTTCGAATCCCCCGGGCCGTAGGCGCCCATCGGGCAGCCCCACACGGAGAGGACGTTGAAGTCGCAGGTGCCCTGCTTAGCGAGGATGCGCGGAGGTTCGCCGGAGACTTCGCGGATCGCGGAGCGGAACGCGCGTATCACCGGGTCCGATTTATGTACCTCGTGCGGCGGCACATACTCGATTATTTTGAGCCCGACGCCGAAGGCCGCGGCCGTTTCGCCGAGCACCATTTCGAGTTCCCGCTGTTCCGCGCCTATCGGGGTGCGGAGGTCCATCGTTATCGTCGCGTAGCGCTTTCCGGCCTCGCGCCCCTCCATCTCCATCACCGCTATCGAATAGCCCTTGCCCATGTTCTTCGTTATCTGCTCCATCGACGCGGAGGCGAGCACCGCGGCCGTCATGGGCCCCGGGCTTCCGGAGCGGTGCGCGCCGCCGTCCTCCGCGAAGAAGGAGAATAGTATCCTGCCCCGGTACGACAGCGCGACGCTCTGAGAGCCCGTCGGCTCGCCCACTACGAGCGCCGCCGGCTCGTGCAGCGGCATGCGGAAGCGCGCGCCGCGCGAATCTATCTCCTCGCCGACCGCGCCGACGAAGGTGAGGCGCCAGTCGTGCGGTATTTCCACAGCCCCGCCTCCGACGGCGAGGGCGCAGCAGGGGCTCTTCGCGTCGACCGCTCCGCGTCCGACGATCCTTTCCTCGTCGACGTGGAACTCCGGCCCGCTGGGCACTGTGTCGATGTGGCTCAGAAGCACGAGCTCCTTGTCGCCGCCGCCGCGCGTCGCGATCACGGAACCGACGCCGTCCAGATGCGCCGTCTCCCAGCCGAAGCGCGGCAGACGGTCGGCGAGCATCCTCGCGGCGTCGGCCTCTTCGCGCGTCGGGCTGGGCACGGCGACCATGTCGACCAGAAGCCCCACCGATTCGGGAAGCCTCATCTGGCGCCGCCTCCCATTTCTTTCATCGTCTTTTCGAATATATCGACGGCGGCGAGCGCCGTCTCCTCCGTCACCGCGAAGGAGGGGAGGAAGCGCACGACGCGCGGCCCGGCGGCCGAGGAAAGCAGGCCGCGCCACTGCAGCGCCCTGACTATCTCCTGCGACGCGCCTTTAGTCTCGGCGCCTATCAGCAGCCCCCTGCCGCGCACGGCCGCGACGCCGGGGATGTCTCTCTTTGAAATCTCAGAACAGATCAGCTTGCCCATCTTAGCGGCGTGGGCGCAGAGATCTTTTTCCTTTATGTATTTCAACGCCGCGAGCGCGACGTTCATCGCCAGTTCGTTGCCGCCGTAGGTCGAGCCGTGCGAATGAGGGGGGAAGTCGCCGAGCTCTTCGCGCCATATCGCGGCTCCTACGGCCATTCCTCCGGCGAGCCCCTTCGCGACGCAGACGACGTCCGGCGAAAGCCCCGCACCCTGCGACGCGAAGAAGGCGCCGCAGCGCCCGAGGCCGCTCTGAACTTCGTCGGCGACGAGAAAAGCCCCGTTGGCGCGGCACGCTTCGCTTATCGCGCGCCCTACTTCTGGCGGGATAGGATAGACGCCGCCTTCGCCCTGCACCGGCTCGACGAAGACGGCGAGGGTCTCTTCGGAGATTTTTGCGGGGATCTCCTCCGGAGCATAGTGTTTGACGGCCGGTATAAGCGCGGCAAACGGCGCGCGGTATTTCGGGTTGAAGGTGAGGCCGAGCGAACCGCAGCTGCGCCCGTGGAACGCGCGGCGGCAGGCGATTATCTCGCGGCGTCCGCCCTTTAGCGCGGCGGCGAGCTTGAGCGCCGCCTCTATGGCCTCCGTGCCGCTGTTGCAGAAGAAGACCCGCCCTCCGCCGATTTCCTCCGCCAGAAGCCTGGCCGCTTCTTCGCGCGCCGGAGATTCGCAGCCGGCGCCGGAGCTCCATATCCCGTGAGCGGCGCGGCAGAGAGCGTCGACGAGCGCGGGGGCGCCGTGTCCGAAGAGCGCCGCGCCGTGCCCGTTGAAGAAATCGATGTAGCGGCGTCCGTTTTCGTCCCAGACGTACGCGCCTTCGCCGCGCACGAGCGAGACGCCGCGCCCGCCGTAGAGCGAGCTCAGCGCGCGAAGCATGTCGAATTCCCCCCAAATGCGTTCGCGATCGGCTCCTTGACGCGCCCGTCCGCGATGTAGACCTTCGGCACCGAGAGATCGAGCGCCTCGCGACAGGCGACGAGCTTGCGTTTCATGCCGCCCTGCGCGTAATGCTCGAGGATGTCCCAGTCGGCGAGGCGGCCGCTTTTGATAAGGGTCGACTCGTCGCCGGCGCTTTTCAGCAGCCCGGCTACGTTCGAGAGAATCACCAGCGCTTCGGTGTTCACGGCCGCCGCGATCCGGGCGGCGAGCCTGTCGCCGTCGACGTTCAGCGATATTCCGAGCTCGGCGTCGAGCGCGAGGGGCGGGACCACCGGCACAAGCCCCTTATCCAGCGCCGCGGCGAAGGGGCGCACCTCCGTTTTCGTCACGGTGCCGCTGTAGTTGCCGCGTAGGATGCGCGTCCTCCCGTTCACGCATTCGCGCAGAAAATCCTTGCGCTCCGCTTCGGCGTGACCCTCCCTCTCGGGGTCGAAGAGCTCCGGCTTCGCACCGCGCGCCGAAAGCTCCTCCGCGATGCTCGCGCCGTAAGAGAGCGCCGCGTCGCGAAAAACGGCGCGCTCACGTTCGCCGACGAAGCGGCTCTTGTAGCCGGATGGACTCGTCACCATGCGGACATCTATCCCGCGTTCCGCGCAGAGCGCGTCCATCGCACCGCTCGCTCCGTGTACGACGATCCAGCGCTCGCCGCCGCGCGTCCTGCGCGCTATCTCATCCGCCAGCGGCCCTACCGCGTTCCCCGCGGCGCCGCCTATCTTGACAACTCCGATCATTTCAAAAGCTTCCTCTCTATGCCGGGTAAAGGGGCATCATATCGAGCCCGCAGATCTCGGGCAGCCCCGTCATCAGATTCGCGCACTGCACGGCGGAGCCGGCCGCGCCCTTCATCAAATTGTCTATAGCCGAGGCGGCGATCATGCGGCGCCCGTCTTCGGCGAGCATAAAGCCCGTCAGGACGCGGTTGCTGCCGAGCACGAAGCGTGGGTCGGGTATGCGGAAGTGCGTCGGCTTCGCCGGAGTGAATGAGACGAAGGGCTCGTCGTTCCAGGCGCTCCTGTAAAGCTTCCAGAGGTCTGCTTCGCGCAGCCGCTCCTTCAGCGTCACGTGCGCGAGGCACTGGATGCCGCGCACGAGCTCGACGGCGGTGACGCCGAGCGTGAACGACGAGAGCGGCAGCGAAAGCTCCTGCGTCACCTCGGCCGCGTGGCGGTGTACGAACGGCGTCACGACGCGCAGCACGCGGCTGCGCACGGAATGGGCCGAGCCTTCGTCGGCTACGGCGCCGCTCTCCGAAGAGCCCACGCGGCACTCGACGCGCGCCTCCTCTATCGCCCCGGCGCGGGCGACCGGGAGCAGCGCCGTTATCGTAGCCGCGGCGTTGCAGCCGACGCCGGAGACGAGGCGCGCCTGCGCTATTTCGGCCCTGTGCAGTTCGGGCAGCCCGTAGGCCGCCTCCGCGAGATACTGCGGCGCGGGATGCTCTACGCCGTACCATTTTTTGTATTCCTCGGCGCTCTTCAGGCGGAAGTCCGCCGATAAATCGACGACCTTCTGGCCGGCTTCGAGCAGCCGCGCCGCGATCTGCGCCGAAGCGCGGTGCGGCAGCGCGAGGAAGGCGACGGCCGGAGAGAGAGGAGCCGCGTCGTCCGGCGAAATAAAATCCATCCCGTTGTAGACGTGGCGCAGATGCGGATGCGCCGCGCCGACCGCCGTGCCGGCCTTAGAGCGCGACACGGCGCCCACGGCCTCGAAGCGCGGATGGCGCGCGATGATGCGAAGCAGCTCAGCGCCGGCATAGCCAGTCGCGCCCCATATCGTTACCGGAATCTTTTCGTTCATATCTCAACACCCCTCAAAAATTCTGCAATAAAAAAACCCGCTTCCTCTCGGATGCGGGCCGCGCTTTTGCCATATCCACCAGGTCACGTCAGACCGGCACGGCAGAAACCCACGACCCATCCTGCAGGCGCTTTATTCCGCGCTTGCATTTGTTCCCGAGCTTTATTGCCGCAAAAACCGTTTCACGATGCAGCATGATTCACTTTTCCCTCAAGCTCCAAGCCGTCTCGACCACCGCGCCGGGTATGTCGACCCCCGTCGGCTCTATCGAGTTGCGGAACTCCCCGCCGTCGTTGACCTCGTTCACGAGCCAGCGCCCCTGCGATCTGAAAAGATCCGCCGCGAGGAAGCCTCCGCCTATGGCGGCGTGCACCAAGCGCAGCAGGGAAGTCATCTCGCCGTCGAGCGGAAGGTTGGAGGCCGACGCGCCGCGCGCGGTGTTAGTGATCCAATGTTCGCTCGCGCGCGCGATGGCGCATATCGGTTCGCCTCCGACGACGAAAGCGCGCACGTCGAAGCTCCCCTTGTCGACGAATTCCTGGATGTAAAAGGTGTTGTGTATCGCCCCGAGCATGGATTTATGCTCGAATACCGCCTCGGCGCATTCGCGGTCGTTGATTTTGGCGAGCAGCCTCCCCCAGCTGCCGGAGACCGGCTTGCAGACGACCGGGTAGCCCATCGCTTCGGCCGCGGCGAGAGCCCCCTCCTGCGAAAAGGCGACAGAAAATTTCGGCTGCGGGACGCCCGCCTCCGCCAGCACGACGGAAGTCGTGAGCTTGTTGCCGCACACCTCCGCCACGCGCGAAGGATTTACGAGCGTGACGCCCTGCATCTCCAGCATCCTTGTGACGCCTTCGTTCTGGTTGTGCGAAACGCAGCGCGCGAGCACGACGTCCCCCTCGGAGCAGAAGCGTTCGCTTCCAAAGAGTGTGTCGCTCACGTTGCGCAGCTCGCAGGGTATGCCTCTGCGGTCGGCCGCCTCCTTGAGCAGCTTCTCTTCCGCGCGCAGGCGCGTAAAAAGGATTCTCAGCGTCGGCACGCTACTCTCCCCAGTCTTCCTGCACCTGCGGCGCCTCTTCGACCGTCGGCGGCTCCAGCGATACGACTTCGAGCTCGGTGCCGCAGTCCTGGCAGACGACCAATTCGCCCTCGCAGCAATTTTCCGGAAGGGACACATCCGCCTCGCATACTACGCATTTCACGTTCATTGAAAAATACCTCCATTAAAATATATTTTTTAAATCAAATAATATAAACTTTCAATCTTATATATTCTGACTAAATCGCTTTTTAGGGACCTCAAGAACGGCTGAAAGTAAATATCGTTCAAAAATGCCGCCAAATAAAGCGAATAATCGCAGATAAATAATTAAAAGTTTATTTATCATGTTTCGGTATGATACTCCGAACTTTTAATTTGTCAATAGCCGAAAATTAAGGCAAAGCGGATCGCCTCCGCCCTCCGGCAAAAAAATTCCGGCGGGGCTTGCCGAAGCGCCCCCGCCGGAACGTCGTCCGCCATATTTCCGTCGTGCCGGAGCGCGCGGCTTTTAAAAGACCGCGTAGTCCACGTCCTTCGGGTCGCCGATGAACATGTGTCCGGGCGCGTGTGTGATAGCGAAGGGCGGCTTGCTCTTCATGAGCACCGCCTGCGGCGTCACCCCGCAGGCCCAGAAGACCGGCGCCTCTCCTTCGCGAATCTCCACCGGCTCGCCGAAGTCCGGCTTGTCCACGTCTTTGATGCCTATCGCCGCCGGCTCTCCGATCTGCACCGGCGCGCCGTGGACGGCGGGGAATCTTCCCGTTGCCAGCACGGCCTTGGGAATCTGCTCGTATCTGATCGGCCTCATGCTGACGACCATCGGCCCGCTCAAGCGTCCGGCCGGCCTGTTCTGTATGTTGGTTATGTACATCGGGACGTTGCGGTTCATGTCGATGTGGCGTATCGGTATGCCGGCTTCGAGCAGCGCGCCCTCGAAGCTGAAGGAGCAGCCGAGCAGAAAGGCGACGAGATCCTCTCTCCAATATCTTTTTACGTCGGCCGGCTCGTCCGTGAGTTCGCCGTCCACCCATACGCGGTACTTGGGGATGTCGGTGCGCACGTCCGAGCCGGGCGCGATGAGCCTGGCTTCCCAGTCGCCCGGCTCGGTGACGTCGAGTATCGGGCACGGCTTCGGGTTGCGCTGCGCGAAGACGAGGAAGTCGTAAGCCCATTCCTTCGGCAGGACTATCATGTTGGCCTGCACGTGGCAGTGGCAGAGCCCCGACGTCGGGTAAGTCCATTCGTTTTCGCGGATCAATCTGCGCATCTCTTTCGGCTGCGTTGAATAAAAAGGCGTTACGTCAAATGGCAGCGTCATCCCCATACTACCTCCTTCAGATTTGTCACCTTGACTCCCGCGCGCTCGAGCGCCGCGCGCACGGCTTTCGCCATTTCCACCGCTTCCGGCGTGTCGCCGTGCATGCATATGGATTGCGGGCGGAATTTTATCACCGAACCGTCGACGGCTTCGACCGTTCCCTCGGCGACCATGCGCACGACCCGCGCGGCCGCGGCCTTCACGTCGCGGATGAGCGCGCCGGGCTGAGAACGCGGCACGAGCGAGCCGTCCGGCAGGTAGCCGCGGTCGGCGAAGGCTTCGGCGGCAAATGGCACGCCGAGCTCCGCGGCGGCCTTTTCAAATTCCGAGTTCGCAAGCCCCATGAGGATTACCCCCTCTCCCGAATCCTTCACGGCCTGCGCGATCGCCTTCGCGAGCGCGGCGTCCTTCGCGCCCTGGTTGTACATAGCGCCGTGCGGCTTCACGTGCTGAAGGACGAGGCCGTTCGCGCGGCAGAAGGCTTTGAGCGCGCCTATCTGGTACAGGCAGTCCGCGTACTCTTCGTCCGGCGTGCATTTCATATTCCTGCGCCCGAAGCCGACGAGGTCCGGATAGCCCGGATGGGCTCCGGCCGCGACTCCCTTCCGGGCGCAGGCCGCCAGCGTCTTTTGCATCACGAGCGGGTCTCCGGCGTGGAAGCCGCAGGCCACGTTAGCCGAGGTCACAGCCTCCAATATCTCCGCGTCGTCGCCCATCTTATAGGCGCCGAAGCTCTCTCCGATGTCGCTGTTTAGGTCTACCTTATACATTTTGCCTCACTCCTTTTATATTTCTTCACAGCTTATATCGTACGTCTTCCCCTCCAGCGTGAGCCTGAAACTGCCGGAAAGGGGGCGCGCCGCGCCCGGGCTGCGGGAGACGTACGATAGGCGAAGCTCGCCAGCCCTATTCACGGCCGCGGCTATCCGCCGCTGTTCAAGGACGCCCTCTTCGACGGATGCCGCGCGGAAGCGTACCTTAGCACCCGGCACCTTCTGAACGAGAGATGCTGTCGAGAGCGGAGTAAGGACGCCGATCTTAGTGTAGCCTCCGGTGGTCTGGCGGTCCGCGAGCATGATGATCGGCATGCCGTGCCCAGGTATCTGCACGGCGCCGAGCGGTATCGCGTCAGATACGATGTCCGCGCCCTTTTCCGTGTGCTCGACCTTCGGCCCCTCGAGGCGGCAGCCCATGCGGTCGGACTGCGCCGTCACGATATATTCCGATTCGAAGAGCGCTTGCTTGCCTTTATCGGTAAAAGCTTCCTCCTGCAGGCCGGTCATTATCGCAAGCGGCTCGCCTGCGGCATAGGCCGGGATCGCCTCCTCCGGCAGGCGGAAGCCGTCGAGGCGCCGCCACAGCGGTGCCGGCTCGCCGCTCTTTATCACGTCCCCGGCCTTGAGCGCGCGCCCTTCGATGCCTCCGATCTTCGCGCGCATGTAGGTCGAGCGGCTGCCCATAACGACGGGCGCCTCCACGCCTCCCGCGAGGCAGAGATAGCCGCGGCAGCCCTCTCCCTTCGAGCCGGAAAAGGATACCACGTCGCCCTCCGTCAGCACGACCGCCCGCCATGAGCCGACGGCGCGCCCATTCACGGAAAAGCCTAGGTCGGCGCCGGTGAAGACCGCCGCGCCGCAGCCCCTGACTTCCAGCTCCGGCCCGATGAGCGTCACTTCGAGCGCGGCCGCCTCCTGCGGGTTGCCGAGCATCGCGCTGCCGAGCCTGAGCGCGGGGAGGTCCATAGCGCCGGCCACGGGCACGCCGCTGGACTGATATCCCCAGCGTCCGAGGTCCTGCACCGAGGTCAGCATGCCGGGCTTTTTCACGACCAGTTCCATCATCTTATTTCGCCTCCGTTATGAGCGCTTCGTGGCCGCCGACGGCCGTTTCGGCTGCGATTTTTTTATACTCTTCCTCCGTCACCGGAAGGAATCGCACTTCGTAGCCGGCCTCTATCAGCGTCGGCCGCGAGGCCTCGGGCGTGAAGAGGCGCAGCGGCGTGCGGCCGATCAACTGCCAGCCGCCGGGGCTGTCTATCGGGTATATACCCGTCTGCTTTCCGGCGATGCCGACGCTGCCGCCCTTGATGACGGTGCGGGGATTCGCGAGGCGCGGCGTCGCGATCGTCTCGTCCATGCCTCCGAGGTAGGCGAAGCCGGGCAGAAAGCCTATCATGTAGCAGTGGTAGGCCCTCGCGCTGTGGCGCTTTATCACCTCTTCTTCGGATATGCCGGCGTGCCGCGCGACGTTCGCTATATCCGGCCCGTACTCGCCGCCGTAGCATACGGGAATCGAAATCGACATATGCGCGCCGGCCTCTTCGCCTGCCGCTTTCGGCGCCGACCTCGCCTCCGCTATGACCTCCTGTGCGCTGACGACGGTCGAATCGAAATAGATCGCCAGCGACCTGTAGGTCGGAAGGCACTCGACTATCGGGACGTTTTTCTGATTCATAAGATGCTTCTTAAGATTCATCACCGCGTCGTTCGCGCCGCGGTCTATTTCATCCGCGAACTCCGCGACCACGCAGGATTCTCCGGCGTTCAGATATTTGGGGTCGTCAATATATATCGCCACCGACATCACTCCTTATACGCAAAAGCGCAGCGCGCCCTTTTTCCCTTTTAATTCTACACCGAAACGCCGAAGCCCACATTTATCCGAAGAGCTTCATTATCCCCGCGAGCGACTTAACTCCCATCCATGCGGTGAAAGCGACCATGATCCAGCCGCAGACGGTGAGAATCATCGGATGGCGGTAGCTGTCGCCGATTATCTTTTTGTTGTAGGCCGCGAGCAGAACGGTTCCGAGCGACACAGGAAGAATCAGCCCGTTGAGCGACCCTGCGAGGATGAGCAGCGATACGGGCCTTCCTACCGTGCTGAATATCGCAGTGGAAATACAGATGAACGCGATTATCCAATACTGGCGTTTGGTTTCCACCTGTTTGAAGAGCGTACGCAGGAAGGAGATAGAGGTGTACGAGGCTCCGACCACCGACGTGACCGAAGCGCACCAGAGGATGACACCGAATATACGGTAACCTATCTCTCCGGCTCCCATGCGGAAAGCGGATGCCGGGGGGTTCTGCGGATCGAGTACTGCGCCCGTGGCGATTACGCCGAGTATCGCGAGGAAGAGCAGGTAGCGCATGATTCCGGTGATGCCGATCGCCGTCACGGAGCCGCGGGAAATCTTCCCAAGGTTGTCCGTGCCCGTTATATTTGCATCAATGATGCGGTGCGCGCCGGCGAACGTGATATAGCCGCCGACCGTGCCGCCGACGAGCGTGAGTATCGTAAGCCAGTCTATCGTGGAGGGCAGCACCGTCTCCTTGAGTGCGAGCCCGACTGGAGGCGCCGTCTTTACCACCATGAATGAGACCATCGCCAGCATGATGATGCCGAGCACCTTCGTGAACATATCCATCGCTTTGCCCGCTTCCTTATTGAGGAAGAGCGCGATCGCGACAAGGGCGCTGACTACCGCGCCCGGGACAAAAGGAACGCCGCAGATAACGTTGAGCCCCATCGCCGCGCCCCCGACGTTTCCGATGTTGAAAACGAGGCCGCCTATTGCCACAAGTATCGCAAGGAAATAACCTAGACCGGGAAAAACCTCATTCGCAACGTCCTGCGCGCGCTTCCCCGAGATGCCGAGTATGCGCCAGATGTTCATCTGCACTACCACGTCTATCAGTATCGATACGACGATGGCGAACGCGAACGCCGCTTTCAACTTGTCCGTGAAGACGGCCGTCTGTGTTAAAAATCCCGGGCCGATTGCCGACGTGGCCATCAAAAAGGCCGCACCGATAAGTACACTGGCGGCAGATTCTCTCTTTTCTGTCATTTTTGTTCCTCCTCTTAGATCAAGATTTTAATAAAAACCCTATTTATATACATGCAAAAAAGTTGCCAAAAATTTTGCAAAAAAGATGGTGCAAGAGTTTTGACTTTCAGAGGATTTTCCACATCGGCAAAAAAAGCGTGCGGCAATGTGTGCGGTTTTACACTGCGGGATGTGCGCACACTCGAAGCGGTGTGCGGAAAAAGCACGGTGCGTTCTGTTTTATAAAAAACAAGAGGACTTTCCCGCGTTTATGAAACCAATGAGATTCTATGAAGGAGAAGTTCGCGGCGCCGCGGGCGGCGATAATGTTTTCCGTAAGAAGTGTTTATCTGCGACGCTCGGCCGTTATCTTAGCGCTGTGCCACGCCACCGTGCGGGTCGGTACTCCGAGCCGTTCGCCGATCTCGCGGTTCGTTAGCCCTTCGGCGCGCATCGCGGCTATGTTGCCGCGAAGCGACGCGACGCTGAGATTTTTCGCCGATGCGGAGGGGCGCGAGAAAAATATCGCCATCGGATAGCTGCGTCCGCGGATACGGCAGGCGCAGTTCCGCATCATCCTGCACACCGTGGAGGCGTGCAGAGAAAGGGCGGAGCCCGCGTCTCGATATGTCAGCGGCTTCGGCGGCAGCTCCGGCGAGATGATTTTTTCTTTCTGCGCCGACGCGATATATATGGCGGCCCGCATAAGCGTGCGGTAACGCATACCAAGCTTTTTCAGCGTCTCCCTGGCCGCGCTCCATTCTCCGCGCAGCCATTTTTCTTTCAGTGTTTCGCAGGAAAAATTCTCAAATTCGCAAAAGTAATTTTCCACCAGCGGCATATTTTCCAAAATAAGCCGCGGCGTTATTTTCTCTCCTTCGACGAGAAATTCCACGTCGGGGATCAGAAACGACGGCGGCGAAAAATTTTTCCCAGGAGCCGGATCAAGCGTACGCAGCAGGCGCAGCGCGGTGGCGATTTCATCGGAGCTCATCCCGTTGGCGGCGCCCCACGCCGCGGCGCGTCCGCGAATCAAAGCCTCGCCTCCCTCGGAAAGCAGCCGCCACGCCGGAGCCCCTTCCAGCGCGCGGCGGCGGAGCTGTATCAGCAGCGAATCGGAAAGAGAGGCGGCGAAGAGGCCTGCCGGCTCCACGTAATCCCTCAGCCGCTCTATGAACGACCTTACCGAGGCGGCGTCCACTCCGGCGTACGCCGCGGCCTCTTCGATCGTGCAGTTGAGGAAGCCTGACGCATCGAGCAGCGAACTCCAGAAGAGCGGAGAGGCGGCCGTGCCAATAAACGCCGAAAATCCAGGGCAGGCGCATATCTGCGGGTACAACTCGGCGTCCATCGACGGCCTGGCGGCAATGCTTTCGTAGAGGTCGCCAGCCTCGTCGATACTGAACGCGGCGTTCCGCGGCGCCGAAAAATGTATCAGCGCGTTGTCTCCCGCGAGTCTGCGGCAAATAGCCGTGAGCTCCGAGGCCGGTGCGAGCAGAAGGTTGACGCCGACAAAGGACTTCGGCGACAGCTTATGTTCGCCGCGGAGCTTCTGCCTCAGTTTTATTTCATTCAAGGCCGTGCTTCTGCATCCTCCTTATCAAGGAAAAGCGCGATATGCCAAGCTCGCCGGCGGCCTGTGTGCGGTTGCCACCGCATCTGGAGAGCGCCTGCGTGATAAGGTCGCGCTCAACGCTGTCTAGCATCTCGTTCAGCGACGCGCCGCGCTTTTGCGCGCGGATCTCCGGAGGCGAGACGACCGGGCCGGCGTCTAGCATCTCCGCCGGAAGATCTGCGAGGCGCACAGGGGCGCCAGGCTGGTCGCGCAGAATCAATATCCTTTCGATCATATTCTTGAGCTCGCGGACGTTGCCCCTCCAAGGATAGCTCATAAAGACCTCCTGAACCTCCTCGGTGAAGCCGCTAAAGGGTTTGTTCATCCTTCTCGAAAATTCCCCGAGGAAGTAAGAAGCGAGTTCAAGCACATCTTTCCCGCGCTCCCTCAGCGGCGGCAGCTTTACCGGTATCACTGATATTCTGAAGTAAAGGTCGCTTCTGAAGCTCCCTTCTCTTACTTTCTTTTCCAGATCGGTGCAGGTCGCGCATATTAGATTCAGCGACACCCTCTTCTCGCCTGTGCTCCCGAGCGGTCGTATCGTTCGCTGGTCGATGAATCGAAAGAGCTTCGTCTGCAAGGAAAGCGGCAGATCCCCTATCTCGTCAAGGAACAGAGTACCTTTGTTCGCGACTTCGATCAGCCCCTGTTTGTCCGAGTCGGCTCCGGTGTAGGCTCCTTTGACATAGCCGAAGAGCTCAGCCTCGAGAAGCGCCTCTGGTATAGCGGAGCAATTTACGGCGACGAACTCGCCTGTACAGTTCGAGGTGCGGTGAATAGTCCTTGCCGCGACCTCTTTTCCGGTGCCGCTCTCGCCTGTGAGCAACACCGTTATTCCCTGATGCGAGCCTATCCTGAGCAGCAGATCGTTCACCTTCTCCATAGCCGGAGAGGAGCCCACAAGCACTCCTTGAGGCATGACCTCTGCCTGGTTCTGCAGCTTTATCGATTCGAACGCGCGCGTCATCATGTTCATAGCCGCGTCAAGCGGGAAGGGCTTGTCGAGATAATTATAAGCGCCTTGTCGTATGGCCTTTACGACGAGGCTCGAGTCCCCAAAGGCCGTCATCATTATCACGCGGCAGCGCGGGGCCGCGCTGAGTATCTTCGGCAGCATGTCGAGGCCGTTACCGTCGGGCAGGCATTGGTCGAGAAATACAAGCGAAGGTATATCCACATCCAGTTCTTCCTGCAATTCGCGTATCGTCATGACGCATTTGACGCTGTGCCCTCTTTTTTCAAACGCCCGCTTCAACCCGTTGGCAAGATTCACCTCATCGTCAACTATCCAGATGCCCATCGTTCGTTCCTCCCTGCCATAATTTCAAATAGACCCTGAACGTCGTACCTTTGGGCGAACTTTCAAATGAAAGCTTTCCCCCCAGCCCGTCGATTATCCTCTGCGCTATGCACAGCCCGAGTCCCGTCCCCTCGCGTCTCGTCGTAAAAAACGGATCGAATATCCTGTGTTCTATATCCGGGGCTATCCCAGGCCCGGTGTCCGAAACGGACAGCATGCCCATCCTTTCTCCTCCGCCGACCCAGGAGGCGTATCCGACTGCTATCGTCAATATCTTTTCACGCTCATCATCCAACAGAGACATGGCCTGCATCGCGTTGATCGAGAGATTCATCACCACCTGCCGCAGCAGCTCACCATCCGCCATGACGGTGACATCCTGCGACATACCCTTCAGCATCAACTGCACTCCGTACTTCTGAGCCTGCGGGTTGAGCATCGCGCTACTCCACGGCAGTATGCCGTCGAGTTTGACCGGCGTTATAACCGTAGTGTTCGGGCGCACGAATTTGAGAAGCTGCGTAACTATCTTGTTGAGCCTGTCCATCTCTCCGTCCATGACGGTAAGCTGTTCCTTTACATCATCTGACATTCCATGCGCCAGCAGTCTGTCAAATTCGTCGCGTAGTAGGTCCGCCTGTATGCGCATGCTTGCGAGCGGGTTTCGTATCTCATGTGCGAGCCCCGATATCATCTCACCTATAGCGGCGAGGCGGTCCATCCTGCTCACCTGCCGCTGTACCTCGCGCCAGTGCTCAAGCTGGGACGACATGTTGTTGAAGCTTTCCACCAGCTCATAAAATTCATATGGGGAGAGCGCCGCGTGCGGTATCTTGACGGAGACCCCGCCTGCAACCTCGCGGCACAGCCACGCGAGCCGCCGCAGCGGCCTCGTGAGCATGTAAGAAATAAATACCGCAAGCTCGACTGCGACGATGAGTCCAAGCATACCGACCAATATCAGATAGCGTTCCTCCTCCAGCATGTCCAAGTAGATAGATTCATAATCCGATACAAAGCCGTACTGCTTTCCACCGCTCTCAAGAGCCAGAGACGGGGCTTCGCCCGGACGAGTCCTCCGCCAGTAAGGGCCGAGCTCTTCCGCGATCATATCGGCGCTGTAATTCAAATCGTAATTGCTCATCAGCCTCTTAATCCGCTCTCCTGAAGCGGAGGCCGAAGCAAGCTTGTAGCGATAGCTTTGATTGAAGCGCGCACCCAGCATAAGCAACACCATCGAGAGCGCCAGAATAAGGAATATCCATTTCATCAGAGTCTCAAGGCTTATTCTGCGAAACATCAGCTTTTCTCCACCAATTTAGCCGCAGCGAAGGCCAGACCCTCGCCTGAGATGACTACTACCATCGCGTATTCCGGCCTTATCTGTAAGCCGAAGACCAGCAAAAGCTGCGATATTATAGCGGCGCTGAGCACCGCAAATAATATCCTTTTAACGATGAGCCTGGGCGTTAAAAGCGGATAGAAGTAAGCTATCGCGACGAGCGTCCAGCTTATCGTGCCAAGTCTTATATACCCAGGCAGCCCGGCGTGGCTGAGGATAAGGACAGCCGACGCTATGAGGGCTATCGCGATGCGATTGGCAAACAGAAAGCGCTCTTCCCTGAAGGGCTGTATCTCCTTCTCGTCCTCTTTGAGCGGTATGAGGTCGTAGCACAGCGAGCAGGCCGCGAGCAGGAGCTCCGAGTTAGCGGTGCTGACTGCGGCCGCGATCACGCAGATCAGCAGCATCGTTCCGGCGATTGGCGGAAGAAATTGCCCAAGCATAGCGAAAGCCATTGTTTCCTCAAAATTGCCTATGATAGGGTATTTTACGCGGCAGACCATGATGAAGAACGTGAGGCAAAAATATATCCAGCCGATCACGTAAGGGGAGACGACAAGCATCTTATAAGCGTCGTTCCTGCCGCGGCAGGCTATTATCCTTATGAGATACTGCGGGTTGGTCGCCACGCCGAGCCCCCAGACGAACATCGTTGCTGTCGCGGGAAGAATTTCCGCCCATGGGACCGTTTCAAAAGAAAGTTTAGCGCCCTCTGCGCGGAATATATCGAGAGCCGCCGCCGGTGTAAAGCCTCCCGGCAGACAGAACCATGCGGCCGCGCTCACCCCGATTATTATCAGCAAAAGATTCAACGTATCGCTGCGAACGACGGAGAGATAGCCGCCGAACGTCGTATAGAGCACGAAAAGGTAAATAAGCGACGTAGCGGCAAAGCCCTGCGGAAGTTTCAGCATATATGAAACGATGATGCCGAATGCACGGAACTGAATGACAAGGTATATGACGTAAAGGAATATCATCGTGAGCGCGACGAGCTTGCGCACACGAACGTCGCCGTAGCGTTTTTCCAGCCACTCGGGCAGCGACGCTACGCGCGCAGCGCGCAGCTGCTTCACGACAAAGGGAAAGAAGAGCAGCCCGATCATCCAGCCGTTGACGGAGGCCCAGAACGCCACATAACCGGAGTGATAGAACCACATGCTGAAGCCGATCAACGACAGAGGACTAATCCACGTGGCACAGAAGGTAGCAAGCGATGGAAGAAAGCTTACCTTTGAATCGCCTAGGTAAAACGATCTTTTCGTTTCCTTCCAAGCAAAGGACTGTCCCGTCAGCAGGATGATGAAGATCGTATAGGCGCCGAAGGCCACAAGGTAGTAGATGAGCGGAGACATCAGCGTGGACCGCGCCTGATAAGAAAAATAATCACGCCGGGCGCGACTGCCAGCAAAATAAACACTCCCCATATAAAAATATCCAACCTCATATATGCCCCCTGCGTCACCATATTTACAAAAAGCCGGCCTCTATTTCCTATAGCAACATTATATTGTATCATGCGCGAATTTAGAGCTTCGCTGCGCCGCAGGCGGCGCATACAAAAAACAGGCTGCTCGGCGGCAGCCTGTTTTAATCGTCACTTTCGGCGGCGAAGGCGAAATCCATCGCGCGCCGCTTTGATTTCCGCGCTTACGGCTTGATCAGCGGCAGTTCGGGGTTGCCCGCCCAGGCCTGGAAGCCGGCGTCGTAGCTCTGGCTCTTTTTGAAGCCGCATCCGCGCAGAAGCATCGTTACGAATGCCGAGCGCACGCCGGCCGTGTCGTAAACGACTATCTCGCAGTCCGGCGTGACGCCCTTCGACGCAAGCAGAGCCTGCAGGTCAGCTTCCGTCTTTACGCCGCTGTTTTCGCCTAAGAAAGCTTCCCTCGGGATGTTTATCGCGCCCGGAAGATGTCCGCGGCGTTTTTCCTGGAAGGGGGCGATCTTGCCGAGGAACTCGGAATCGGTGCGCACATCGAGGAGAACGAGTCCCGGCTTGCCAAGATTGTTGTTTATCCATTCCGTCGTCGCCCTGTAATTGGGTGAGTACTCCTTTATCGTGAAGGCGACGTTTTTATTCGTGTTCTTGTTCTTCGTTATCTGGCCGCCGATCGCCTTCCAGGCGCCGATGCCGCCGTCGAGCATCTTGGCGTTTTTGATTCCCGCCTGACGGAGGATCCAGAGGGTCCAGCCGCTCTGTCCCCAGCCCCCGGCGTCGCAGTACGCGACGACTGTCTTCTTGCCGTTGATCCCGAGCGCGCCGATGCGCTTCGCCATCGTCGCCGCCGGCCATATCGTTCCCCATTTTTCGCTGCCCTGCTGGGCGTTGGTGTTCGCAAAATATGTCCACGGCGCGTTCACGGCGCCGGGGATGTGCCCTCCGGCGTAGAGGCTCTCGGGGCGCGAATCGACGAGTATTACGTTGCCGCGGTTCGCTTTGAGCCACTCGGCGGAGACAAGGAGGGTCTCTTTGGTCTCATGCGCGCCTTCCTTCATCGGAGAGGGGTTCAGCGGGCGCCCGGCGGGAATTTCTCCGGCGCTCGCCTGGGGGGCCGGCTGAACCGCAGGGGCTGCGGCTTTCTCCTGCTTAGCTTCGCCGCTCTCGGCGGGCTTGGCCTCGGGAGCCGGAGCGGCGTCCTTCGCCTCTTCCTGTTTGGCGCCTTTCTCTTCGGCGGGGGCGGGCTGCGCCTCAGGAGCCGAGGCCGGCGCTTCCTCTTTTACTTCTTTCTTCTCGTCGGCCGGAGCGGGTTTCGCCTCTTCGGGCTTCGCTTCTTCCGGCTTTACGTCGTCGGAGGGCGCTGCGCTCTCTGCTTTCTGGGGTTCGACGACGCCTCTGTTGTTCTCGGCCTCTTCCTGAGCTTTAGCGGCTTTTTCGGCCTCTTCCTTAACTATTTTGTCCATCTCGGAAGCGCTCGGATTCTTTTTCTGCGCGCTCCCTTCGGCCGGAGCGGCTTCGCCCTTCTCTTCGGGAGCCTTGTTCTCTTCTTCCTTCACCGCGGCGGCCTCGCCCTCCGCGGGCTTTGCTTCGTTGGTCGAAGCGTCCGCCGGCTCGGCGTCCTGCTGAGGCTTATTCTCGCCGCCGTCCTGCTGCTGCGCGGGAGCCGTGTCTTCCGACACGCCCGTATTCGCCTTTTTGAATGCCTGTACCTGTGCCAGCAGGGACGCATAGGCGTCGCTGTTCTCTTTCTGATCCTCTGAGGTCGCCGCCGTTACCGGGACGGCTCCGCCGATAAGCGCGGCTGCTAGCGCCAGCATGATTATTTTTTTCAAATTAACATCTCCTTAATCCTCAGTTTCCGTCGCCGCATACTTTTGCGGCCTGTCGCTTACTGTCGACGCGCGAATTATAGCACAAATCTCCCGATAATCTCTTTATCGGCGCGTCATTTCCAATTGTCGTATATCCATTTCGCGGCGCGCTTCGCCTCGTTGAATTCCTCCGCGGGTCCGTCCCCTTCGCCCCGCGGCTCCGCGCTTTCCCTGCGCAGCCGCATCCAGTCGCTGTATTCGACGAGGGAGCCGTTTCTTGCGAAGTGGTCGAAGACAAGGTCGAATTTCGGGATTCCCCACAGAGCGGAGGGCGGCAGAGCTCCGGCGTTGACGAGAGCCGCGGTCGCCCTCTGGAGCAGCCCCTTGACTCCTCCTTTGTGGTCGACGCGCAGCAGCACCGCGCGGTGCCCGCCGGTTATCGTCTCCGAGACCATGTTGACCGAGTCCTCCGTGCAGAAGACCTCGGTGGAGAAGCCGAGCATCGCGGGGATCGGGTTGAATTCGTCCTCCGACGCGACGAGCAGATATTTCACCGCGTGCGAGTGCTGTGCGAGCGTCCTGACGACCTTCTCGGCCGCGGCGCTCGTGCGGCGCGACGTCGTGATGAAGATGTCGGCTCCGGCGTGCTGTGCTAAGTTCAAAATCTGCCCGAGGCGCCTTTTCACCCACTGCGGCGTCACCGAGTAGTTCGCGTCGTCGCCGCCGACGAGGATCGACCACTTTTCGCGCGCGGCGGAAGGATGCTCGGAAAGCAGAGCCTGCGCTTCCTTCTTCAGCCTTTCTTTTATGACGTAGTTCGGAGAGCCGAGGGTCACGAATATGTTCGGCTTTCTCTCTGGGCAGTCGTGCTCGGGAACGATCGCGAAATCGAAGGGTTCCGTGCCTATCGCGCTCGGCGTCATAACGGTGGCGCACGCGCAGCGCCAGATGTAGCCGAGAGCGATGTTGTAAGGGGCCGCGGTGCTGCCGGCCGATATTATCAACACGCTGCCCGCGCCCTCCTGCACGTTGCGCTCGGCGAACCACTGGCCGACGCGGCGTATCAGCGCGTCTCCGTCCGACGCGGCGAGCCAGTCGCGCGCGTCTCGTCTCGTGCCTCCGGCGAGCACGCGGCTTGCGGCCTTCGCGCGGGCCTTGGCCGCGCCCGTGAGCAGAGGCACCTCGCTTTCGAGTATCTCGGCGCCCGTGAGGCGCGAGAGCCAGTAAGCGACGCCGCGGCTCTGATTGACGTGCCCGCGTATGCCGTCGCTCAATATTATGATCACCCTCAGCGCGTCTCCGGAGTTCATCTTTCTTCGTTTTTCCTGCGCGCGAATATGCGCCGCACCTCTTCGAGGTCCTCCGGCGTGTTGACGTTCGGCCCCTCCGAGGGATATTTCGTCGCTATGACGGCCATCGAATAGCCGTGCTCAAGTATGCGCAGCTGCTCGAGACTCTCCGTCTTCATCAGCGGCGTCGCCGGAAGCTTTACGAACTTGAGCAGGAATTCTTTCGTGAAGGCGTATATGCCGAGATGCTCCCATACCGCGCAGCCTGCGTCGCTGCGGCGGAATGGTATCGGCGAACGGCTGAAGTAGAGCGCGCGCCCGTTCAGCGCGCGGACGACTTTCACGATGTTGGGGTTTAGGAAGTCCTCTTCTTTTTTTATCGGTACGCACACCGTAGCGGAATCGGCGCTACCGTCGCCGGAGATTCCGCAGGCGAGCTCGCGCAGCATGCGCGGGTCGAGCAGAGGCTCGTCCCCCTGTATGTTTATCACGTAGTCCGCGTCCACCTTCGCCGCTATTTCGGCGACGCGGCTCGAGCCGTCGGGGTGGTCGGTGCGCGTCATCAGCACGTCGGCGCCGAATTTTTCAGCCGCGTCGTATATTCTGCTGTCGTCCGTGGCTATCACGACGCGGAAAAATACGTCGGAGGCCAGCGCGCGACGGTACACCTGTTCGATCATCGTCCTGCCGCCTATTTCGAGAAGGGGCTTCCCGGGCAGCCGCGACGACGCGTAACGGGCCGGAATCACCCCCAAAAATTTTTTAGCCTTCATCCGCGCGCCTCCTGCCATTCGCGGAATTTGGCGAGCATCCTGCCGCGGTCGAGCGGGCGCACGTTTTTCACTATCCACTCGCGCATCGCCTTTCCGTCGTCGGTCTCCTGCTTATAGCTCATGAAGTCGAGCCCTATGCCGAGCGCGTCGGCTATTTTCAGCGCGAAGGCCGGCCATATCATGCCGATGTCGCCAATGACGGGCAGGCTTCCCTCGTGGCGCGCGAAGGCGGACATTTCCATGCGGAAGGGGATCTTCGATATTTTCGTCTTGGGCAGCCCCTTGTCGATGGCCTCCTGAATCATCGCGCTCGACCTCTGAAGGTCCTGGGCGCGGCGGAGGTTTTCGTCGAGGTCGAAGCGGATCAGCGTCTTCCCCTTGAGGCTGTAGACGAGCTGCCCCTGCCACCACGACCAGATGCCGTGCCCGGTATAGGTCTCGAAGGGGCCGTCGTGTATCTCCTGGGTCAGGGCCACGGCGGATTCTATTATCACGTCCGAGGAGCCGAGCATCGCCGATATGCGGCGCGAGCGCTCAGCGACGGGTATGCTGTCGCCGACCGCCATGCCGACGTGTCCGCCGCCGACGAGCTGCGGGATCGTTACGAGCACGGGCACGCCCTTTTCCGCGCCGGCGCCGAGCATCGTGCGCCTGTCGCACCCCCAGCCCGCGACCGTCTCGAAGGGCAGGCCGGACTGGCGGCAGAGCGAATGGATTTCCTCGGCCAGCTTTTCCGTGCGCAGCCCCATCGGGTACGCCATGTTCGCGGCCGCCTTTATCACGAAATGCCCCTCCGCGTCATGGCGTTTCGCTAAAAGCTCCCTGTCGAGAATCATCTCTTTTGAAAGCTCGTCGAGCTCTTCGTCCGTCATGTCGGTGAATTCGAAGACGTTCCCGCGGGGCATGAATTTCTCGTCGAGCCCAAGCTGCGCGGCGCCGCACATCTTCACGCGGTCTAAGGCGCCGCCCATCTCGTGGCTTATCACGGCCGAGCTCGTCGTCACTCCGTCGACGACGCCCTTTTCGATAAGCTCCGCTATCAGCGTCGTAACGCCTTCGTGGAGATTCGGGCCGCTTCCGGTCACCACCGCGACTTTCCCGCCGCGTTTCTTCACCGCGGCGACCTTTTCGGCCGCGGCGTCGAGCGTCTCTTTAGAGCGTTCGTCGAGTTCGCCGTAGAATTTTTGAATAAGCTCGCGGTTTATCTTTGCCGTCATCTATTTTCCTCCCGTGCCAACGAAATTTTTATTATTTTCCACGCGCGCGCCGAAGCGCCGCGCGATTTTTCAAAGTATCGGCGGCTGAGCTCAAGCCACTTCGCGCCCTCTTCCGCGGCCGCGACCCTGAGCCAGGCGTCGGCGAGCTCTTTTTCGTCCGCTACCTGATCCGCCGCCCCCATCGCGAGGAAGGCCCGCGAGGCCTGCGCGAAATCCTCCATATGGGGGCCGTACTGTACCGGCACGCCCCACGAGAAGGGCTCCAGGATGTTCTGCCCGCCGTCGTCGGTGAAGCTGCCGCCGACGAAGGCCGCGCGCGCCGTGCCGTACAGCTCGAAGAGCACGCCTATTTTGTCTACGATAAGTATATCCCACTCCGGCGTAAGTTGTGACAATTTTGCGAAAACGTATTTTGGAGGAATCAGACGGCAGACCGCGTCGGATCTTTCCGGATGGCGCGGGGCTATTATGAGCCGCGCGTCCGGAAGCGCGCCGCGCAGGCTTTCGAAGGCGGCGAGCGCCTTTTCGTCCTCGCCCGCGTGCGTGCTCCCGGCCATGAATATCGGGCGCTCCGCGCCGAATTTTTCGAGCCATTCGTCCCGCGCGGAAAAGTCTTTGCGCGCGAGCAGGGCGTCGACCTTCCCGTCGCCGGTGACGTGCAGCTTGGCCGCGTCTACGCCGATCGACGAAAGGCGGCGCGCGTCCTCTTCGTCGCGCAGCAGGATCTCGTCGAAAAGGGAGTACGCCCGCGCGGCGATACGCTTAGAGAGGGCGCCGCTTATGCGCCTCCATGTCCTGTCCGATATCCTCCCGTTGACGAGAAAGGCCGGCACGCCGCGCTCCCTGCATTCGCCGAGCATGTTGGGCCACAGCTCCGTCTCGGCCGCGACGAAAGCGGCGGGGCGCAGCGAATCGAGGGCGCGCCGGACGAATTTCGTCTTGTCCCACGGGTAATAGATGTGGAAATCGTAGAGCCCTGAGCAGAGGCGCTCCGCCATCGCGCGTCCGGTCTGGGTCGTCGTCGAAAGGACGATTTTGCCGCCGTATCCCTCCTCGCGCGCCGCCTTTATGAAGGGCGCCGCGGCCTGCGCCTCGCCGACCGAGACGGCGTGTACCCAAAGAGGGCGCTCTCCGCCGAGCAGCGAAATTTTTTCCGCAGGGATGATCCCCTGCCGTTCGTCGTTGCCCTCGCTGTACTTCGCCTTGAGGGAATCCTGCGACAGCGCGAAGAAGGCGTCTATCGAAAGTCCGTAGAGGGCGCGCAGCAGAGACAGTTACGCCACCCCCGCCTTTAGTATTTCGTGTATGTGCACCATGCCGACGGGCTTGCCCTCCTGGACGACTATCAGAGCGGAGACCTCCCACTGCTCGACGATGCGCACGGCCTCCGCCGCGAGGCGGTCAGGCGCTATCACGCGCGGATGGGTCGTCATCGCGCGCGAGACAGGGAGATCGAGCCCCTCGAGCCCCTCTTTTTCGATGAAGCGGCGCAGGTCTCCGTCGGTGAAGACGCCGACGAGCTTTCCTTCGTCGTCCACCACCGCGGTCGCGCCGTAGCCCTTGCTCGTTATGTCGAAGAGCGCGTCGCGCACCCTCGCCCCTTGGTTCGTGATCGGCATCCTCTCGCCCGTGCCCATGAGGTCGGAGACGCGCAGCAGCAGCCGCTTGCCGAGGGAGCCTCCCGGATGGAAGAGTGCGAAGTCTTCCTTCTGCAGCCCGAGCAGCAGTGTGGCCGTGCCGGCGACGGCGTCGCCGAGCGCCATCTGCAGCGTCGTGCTGCTCGTGGGCGCGAGTTTCAGCGGGTCCGCCTCGCTCTCGACGTGGCAGTTCAAAACGATGTCGGCCTCGCGCGCGAGCGTCGAACCGGCGTTGCCCGTGACAGCGATTATCGGTGCCCCCAGGCGCTTGAAGTAGGGGATCAGCGCGATGAGCTCCTGCGTTTCGCCGCTGTTGCTGAGGAAATAGCCGACGTCCTCGCGGCAGACCATTCCCAGGTCGCCGTGCGCGCCCTCCGTCGCGTGCAGGAAAAACGCCGGCACTCCGAGCGACGCGAAGGTCGCTGCGGTCTTGCGCCCGACGTGCCCGGACTTTCCCAGCCCCGAGACGACGACGCGCCCACGGCAGCGGCTCACGAGATGCGCCGCGGCGGCCATCTCTTCACCTATCCTTTCAGTCGCGGCCTTGAGCGCTGCGGCCTCTTTGTTCAGAATGCCCCTCCCCTCCGCCACTAGCTCTTCGACGGTATAGTTCTTCTCTTCTCTTTCGTACGGCAGATTCATTTTTATTACCTCGCGCTTATTTTACGTCCGCGAAGCCTATCTTCCCGCGGACGACCTTGTCTATCTCGTAAACCTGGCGCAGCGCCCCGCGCACGTCGGCCATCGGAATGGAATTCGGGCCGTCGCATTTGGCACGCTCCGGGTCGGGATGCACCTCCATGAAGAGCGCGTCGACGCCTATCGCAACGGCCGCACGCATCAGGGGCAGTGCGAAGGCGCGGTCGCCTCCGCTGCACGTCCCCATGCCGCCGGGCTTCTGCACGCTGTGCGTCGCGTCGAACATCACCGGACAGCCGAGCGCGCGCATCACGGGCAGAGAGCGGAAGTCGACCGAGAGCTCGTGATAGCCGAAGGACGTCCCGCGCTCGCAGAGAATCACGTCGCGGCAGCCGCTTTCGCGACACTTTCCGACGACGGAGGCCATGTCCTCCGGCGCCATGAACTGCGCCTTCTTGACGTTAAGCGGCCTGCCGGTCCTGCTCGCGGCCGCCAAAAGGTCCGTCTGGCGGCAGAGGAAGGCCGGTATCTGAAGCAGGTCGACGTGCTTCGCGGCGATCTCGGCCTGATATGGCTCGTGTATGTCGGTCACCACCGGCACGCCGGCCTCTTTCCCTATCTCCGAGAGCCATTCGAGCCCCCTTTCAAGCCCGGGGCCGCGGTAGCTCTTTATCGACGTCCTGTTAGCCTTGTCGAAGGACGCCTTGAATATGTAATTGAAGCCGAACTCCGCACAGTATTTTTTCATTTCGCGGGCGATCGAAAGCGCCTCGTCGAAGGTGTCGAGCACGCAGGGGCCCGCGGCGACCGTAAGTTTTTCGCCGCCGACCTCTATGTCGCGCACCTTTACTCTCTTAACGTCCATCATTCACAGCTCCTTTTTTGTCGTCTATAGCATCAAGATATTTCGTATACTTTTCGTAAACGCGGCACCGCGTCTCCCAGCCGAGCTCCTTCGCGCAGTACTCAGTCACCCTTTCGAGCGCGCCGGTGCGTCCGAGGTTTTTTATCCCCGCCTCCTGCATGAAGCGGCGCAGCCCGCTGTTTGAGAGCACGCGGAAAGCCGCCGAGGAGAGCTCCTCGGCGGTGGGGGGCACGAGGATTTCGGCGTCGCGCAGCAGCTTCTTCTGGCGCAGCTTGCCGCGCTCTATTATCGAAACGACCGGGATGCCTATGCCGGCGCAGAGCTGGTTCGCGGTGCCGCCGAGCCCTATCAGCAGTTCCGCGCCGTATGCCGCGGCCGCGACCGGCTCGCGGCATATGTTGACCGTCGCATCGCCCGACGAGAGCCTCGACATATCCTCAGAGAGCGTCCAGCCGCTGAGATTCTCCGCCAGCTTTTTTATCTCTATCGTCGGCGCCGGCACCATCACAAAGCTGCATTCGATCCTGCGCGAGAGCAGCGCCGCCGCGTCGAGGATCAATTTTACATCCTCATAGGCGCGCGGGCGGCTGCCGGGAAGCAGCAGCACCTTCGCGCCGCGCTCGTCCCATGCGAAGGCCGGCGCCTTCGCCTCGTCGAGCAGGTCCATTATCGGATTGCCGTAAAAGACAGCCGGCACTCCGCCGGCCGCGAGCTCTTTCGCCGTCTCCTCGTCTCGCGTGAAGACGAGCACGCAGCGTCTGCGCAGAAACAATTTTTCTATCCAGAGATGCCCCGAGAGGTGGATCGTCTTGGCGGTCGCGACGAGCAGGGGCTTCATGCCCTGCCCCCATAGGACGCTCGACGCAAGATATACGTCGCCGACGCAGAGCGGCGTGCGGTAGCTGCCGATGAAGCCGCGCATCGCGTCGCGCTGCTCCTTTATCGCGACGCCGAGCCCGCAGCGCACGTCGCGCAGAAAGTCTCCTATGTGATACTTGACGACGCCGCCGCTCGGCATATCGGCCGGCGGGGATACGACGCGGATGCCGCTTTCTTCGTATGGTTTGCCGGAGCCGACGAAGGTGAAGGCGTCGATTTTCGCGCATCTGAAGCGCTCGGCCAGCTTTTTTGCAAGGACCACGCCGATCGCGTCCTCGCCGTGCCCGTTCGAGGCCACGAGGAAGGAGGGGCGCAGCCTTTCGGCTATCTTCCTGCGGAAGGCGAGAGAATCCCTGATCGCGACGGATATCGAAGGCACGTAGAGGGGGCGGTCGAAAAAGAGCCCGTGTGGAATGTTCGTCAGGTCCTTTTCTGTGCAGACGAAGCCGTCCGCTCCGACTTCGCCGGCGAAATTTTCGAGCTCCGCGACATCCTCCTCCGTCAGAAAGTGGTGGTCCCTGAAGGTGCGGCGCCCCGCAAGCTCTACTCCGAGCTCCCCGAGAAAGCTGTAAAAGCCTTCGGGGTTCCCTATCGCCGAGAGCGCGATATATCTGCCGCGCGGCGAAAAGTCCCGCGGAAGTTTTTTTTCGTCGCCGGCGGAGATGGAGAGCCAGCGGTCGAGCTTTATATCGGCGGTAAAAATTTTATCTTCGGAGACGTAAGGCGCAAGTTTTTTCTTTATCGCGGCGACGGCCTCCGGCGTAGTCTGATTCGCCTTCGTCAGCACGACTATATCGGCGCGGCGGAAGGCGGACATCGGCTCACGCATCAGCCCGGCCGGTATTATATTGCCGTTGCCGAAGGGACAGGTGGAGTCCACGAGGACTATGTCGACGTCGCGCGCCATCTTCCTGTGCTGAAAAGTGTCGTCGGTCACGGCGACCTCCGCGCCGAGCGCGGCGAGCAGCTTGACCCCTTCGAGGCGATTGCGCGAGACGACTATCTTCGCATTAGGCAGCCGCTTTGCGAGCATCAACGGCTCGTCCCCCGCAAAGTCGCGCCCCGTGCTCTTTTCGTCCTGCCCGATCCAGAGGGGCGGGTGCTCCTTCGTGCGGTAGCCGCGGCTCACGACGCCGGCCCTTATGCCGCTTTCGGCGAACTGCCTGACTATATATTCCGCCACCGGCGTCTTGTTCGTGCCGCCGAAGCTGTTGTTGCCTATGCTCACGGTAGGGAGCGCCGGGTCGGTAACGGAAAAGATCCCGCGATTGAAAAGCTCTATGCGCAGCCTCATCCACGCCGACGCGATAAGCTGGCACGGATATAAAACGCTCCAGGGGGAAAGCCCGCTTTCGCCCCGCACGTATCTCAGATAGCTGCGCAGAAGCTTCGACATGCTACGCCTCTTCCGGCGTATGCCTGCCGTTGCCCGCCGCGTACATTTTATAGTACTGCCCTCCGGCCGCGATCAGCTCGTCGTGAGTTCCCATTTCGGCGATAGCGCCTTCCCTCAACACGAATATCCTGTCGGCGTCGCGTATCGTCGAAAGGCGGTGGGCTATGACGATGGCGGTGCGCCCCTCCATCGCGTTGTTCATCGCTTCCTGCACCTGCTGCTCTACGAGCGTATCGAGCGAAGACGTGGCCTCGTCCATTATCAAAATCTTGGGGTCGCGCACGACGGCGCGCGCGATAGCGACGCGCTGGCGCTGCCCTCCGGAAAGAGTCACGCCGCGCTCTCCGACCTCCGTATCGAAGCCGCGCGGCAGAGTCTTGATGAAATCATAGATTCCGGCCATCTCGGCCGCCCTGACGAGGGCCTCCTTCGTCACGTTCTTGCAGCCGTAGCCGATGTTATAAGCGAGCGTGCCCTTCATAAGCACGGGGTCCTGCGGCACGACGCCGATCTGGCGGCGGTAGGATTTTATTTCGACGGCGCGTATGTCCACGCCGTCGACCTTGACCGCGCCGCCCTGTGGGTCGTAGAAGCGCATTATCAGATCCGCGATCGTCGACTTGCCGGCGCCTGTCGGGCCGACTATCGCGACCTTCTCGCCGCGCTTTATATCGAACGAAAGGCCGTTCAGAACCATTTTCGAATCGTTATAGCCGAAGCGCACGTTCTCAAAGGAGACGCGCCCCTCCATCGGCGAAAGAATCTGCGGGTTTTCTGCGACGGGGACCTCGTTCTTTTCGTCCAAAATCTCAAATATGCGATCCGCCGACGCGGCGCCCTGCTGTATCGAGCTGACGACGCGGCTCAGAGTGCGCACCGGCTGCACGAGCAGACCGATATAGGTGCAGAACGCGATGAGCCCGCCGGCCGTCAGCCTGCCGGCGATGACGCTGCGCCCGCCGCTCCAGAGGATTATCGCGAGCGCCGAAATGAGGATGACCTCGACGATTCCCTCAAGCACGCCGCGCACCTGCGTGCCCTTCATCACCGCCTTGAAGTGAAGGTCGCTCTCCTCCTTGAAGCGCTTGTATTCCTCCTCTTCAGTGGCGAAGGAGCGTACGATCTTTATCGACGAGACCGCCTCCTGCGCGATCGCCGCGACCATCGCGAGCCTGTCCTGTATCACCGCGCCGACGGAGCGCAGCTTCGACGAAGCCCTGTCTATCGCGAGCGCCGCCACGGGAATTATCAGAGATGTTACCAGCGTCAGCCGCCAGTTGAGAAAGATCAGGAAGCCTATGATGCCGACGAAGGTGACGCCCTGCACGACAAAATCTATGACGGCCGACGCAAGGATGTTCTGAAGCGTCGCGACGTCGTTCGTGATGCGTGAGAGGAATTCGCCGGAGCGCCTGCTGTAGAGGGTCGCGAGCGAGAGCCTCTGCGTGCGGTCGTAGAGCTCGAGGCGGATATCTATCACGACCTTCTGCCCGACCCACGTCATAAGATAGAGGTTCGCATAGGCGAACGCCGCCTTCAGTATATAAAGAAACACCACGCTGACGCAGAGTATGTTCAGCAGCTGCGTCTGTTTTCTTATCAGGACGTCGTCGACGACGTTCTTTATCAGCCACGGCGGGATGATCGACGCGACGGCGGAAAGTATCATGCAGACGACCGCGTAGATCAGCCGCTTTTTATACGGTACGCAGTACTTAAGGACGCGGAAGTACGACGTCCACTCCTCTTTTTTTGCGAGCTTCAGCATTTTCCCGTTCCCTTCATTATCTCTTCGCTCCAGAAATCGTAGACGCCCTCTTCGCCGAGTGTCCTGCGCGCGCGTTCCATCGTCTCTTCTATCCCGCCGCGGAACGCTTCATCGCCGTTCAGCCACGCAAGCGCGCTCTTCGTGATGTTCTCCGCGGTGGCGCTCTCCTGTAGCAGCTCCGGGAACATATCGCACCCCGCTAAGATGTTCGCCATCGCGTAATGCCGCGTCTTTATCACGCGGCGCGCCACAAAGGCCGACAGCGGATTCAGCCTGTAGGTCACTACCATGTAGCAGCCGAGAATCAGAGATTCGACCGTGATCGTGCCGCTCGCGCCTATCGCGCAGCGGGCCCGCGCCATCAGATCGCGCCCCGGGCCTGCGTAAAAGCGCACGCCGGAGCGCGTGAATTCCGAGATCATGTCGTCGTGCGCCGCCGGGTTGAGGCCGGGGGCGACGGAAAATACGGGGAGCCACCCCTCGCCGGCAAGGGCCTCCGCGCTCTCGCGCATTATCGGAAGAAGCTTTTTGATCTCGTTCCTCCTGCTGCCCGGCAGAAACGCGACCATTTTTTCAGAATCAGGAAGAGAATCGGCCGCCGCGGAGCCCGGCGCCTCTTTTCTGAACTCCTCGACGAGCGGATGCCCCATCCATTTGCTTTTGCATCCGCGCGAGAGCAGATATTCGTGCTCAAACTTAAAGAGAGGCAGGCATTCGTCGACATAGCGGCGCAGAGCTTCGGCGCGGCCGCCGCGCCACGCCCACACCGAAGGCGGGGATATGTAAAATATCCGCCCACGGTAGCCGCGCCTGCGCAGCTTCGCTATAAGGTGCAGATGGAAGTCGGGGCTGTCGCAGACGACTACGGCCTTGGGCGCACGCTCGATGATGCGGCCGGACATCTCGGAGAGCAGCGAAAGTATCGACGGTATCGCCGACAGCACCTCGGTCAGCCCGAGCAGCTGAAGGCGCTCGCCCGGCCAGCAAACGTCTATGCCGGCTTCGCGCGGCTCGATTCCGCCCATACCCCATATTTCGCCGTCGTAGCCTACTGTGCGCAGTTTTTTGGCGAGCGCCGCCGTATAGTGGTCGCCGGACGCTTCGCCGGAGCTTATAAAGAGCGACAAACTTCCACCCCGATCACCGAAATGTTTTTTTCCTCAGCGGCCTTGCGAAACTTTTCCGGCTCGACTATCAGAGTCCAGCCGGCGTGGAGCGCGAGGCAGGTCAGCTTCGCCTGCGCCATATGGTAAAGGGTCTCGGGGCCGACGGTCGGAATGTCGTAGCGCTCGTCCTGGTCGAGGCGCATCATCTTGGCGACGACGCCGCCCTTGCAGAGAGAGCCGGCGCGCAGAAGAGTGGCGTCCGTCCCCTCCATCGCCTCTACGGCGACGACGGAGCGCTTGTGCGTTATCACGGTCTGCCCGAAGGAGAGCGGCACGACCGCCTTGCATATCGAAAATCCGTACTCCGCGTCGTCAAGCTCTTCCTTGGTCGGCCTGCGCCCCGCTATGTGGCCGCTTTTGGCGAGCAGGTCCGGCACTATATCGCGGTAGCTGAGGACGTGGAAGCCCTCCTTTTCAAGAAAATCTACTATCGCGCCGAGGAGCGAATGGTCGTCGCGGAAGAGCAGCCCTGCGAGGAAGCGCTGCGTCGTGAGGTCGAAAAGCGACGGCTTGAATATCAGCGTCTTCGAGACTGTGCCCGCCATAATAACGTTCTTCACGCCGTGCTTCCTCATATCCTTTATCGTGAAGCCGAAATCGGGCTTTGTTATATTGACGACGTCAAGGGCATAGCGCGAGAGCGCCCCGACGTTTTCCCTTATGGAATAGACGACGGGCGGCCTCCCCCTATCGGTGAGCCTGCTTGCTATCTCCACGGGAAGCGAGCCTTCCCCCGCAATAAGCGCCGTCTGCTCTTCCAAAACGATTCCTCCCAAGCCGCCGGAACGCTCCGACGAAGGCTTCCGAATAATATTCTCACAGAAATAAACCATCTTAGGCATTTCAATAAAAAATGCCGCTCGCGCCAACTAAGTATAGCATAAAGGAGGTTGAAAAACGCGAAGCCGAGCGGCTCCGCGCGTCATAAGAAAGGGAAGGGCGGCTACGGAAAAGGCCGGTCCGTTGAACCGGCCGTCATCACGAAGGGCGCCTCGCTTAATCCAAGACAGAAAATTCCGCGCTCATATTTCGATGCGCTCGTTCCTGCCATTAACAGCTTATGCAGTTCGTATCTTCAAAGCCGCTTCAGTATCGTTCCTTCGAAAAATTCACGGGCGGACTCGGGGGATACGCTGTATATCTTTCCGTCCACCTCCACGGAGACGCCGTTTTCACAGTGCCCCATGCAGAAGGAGCCGCTGATCTCTATTTTGTCGTGCAGATCCCTCTCTTCAATTTCGTGCTGGAATAGCTGGAGCACGTTATATGCGCCTCTCAGGTGACAGTAGGTGCCTATGCATATTTTGACGGCTACGGACATAATTTACGCCTCCCTTTCAGCGCTGTAGCGGACATGAAGAAGGTCGTGGACGCGCCCCTTCAGCACGCCGCTGTAGAGCGAGAGCATGAGCGGATTCTCCTCCGAACGTTTTATGCTCGACATCCTGTCGGCGGAGTAGAGCCCGTGGGCGCGGCTCTCCCTGCCCTCTCTAAGGACGAAGGGCTGTCCGGCGCCGCAGACGCAGCCGCCCGGGCAAGCCATCACTTCGACGAAGTCGTAGCGCTCGCCGTCCTTGATGCGCCTTATTATCTCACGTGCGTTGCCGAGCCCGCTGACGACGGCTATCTTAATTTCGCGCTCCCCGTATTTCACCGCGGCTTCTTTGATGCCTTCGCTGCCGCGGACGCCTCTGAAGGCTATCGACTGGAGCGCCGCCGGCGATTTGTTGCTGATTATTCTGCGCAGCACCGCCTCCGCCACGCCGCCTGTCACGCCGAAGATGACCCCGGCGCCGCTCATCGTGCCGAAAGGCATATCGACAGCCTCCGGTTCGAGTTCGGAGAAGACGAGGCCGGATTCTTTTATCATCTGTATAAGCTCCTGTGTCGTGATGACGTAGTCGACGTTAGGGCCGCCCGCGCCGCGGAATTCTTCGCGCGCGGCTTCGCCCTTTTTCGCCGTGCAGGGCATGACGGCGACATGTACGTGTTTTCTCGACGAATGTTGGTGGTGTTCTTTTATAACGGAGGCGAACATCTGCATAGGCGAACGGCAGGTAGAGAGGTTTTCCACCACCTCCGGCTCGTTTTTCTCGGCGTAGCTTACCCATGCGGGGCAGCAGGAGGTGAAGAGCGGCATTCTGTGTTCGCCTTCGCCGAGGCGGGCTATGAATTCAGCAGACTCTTCAAGCACCGTAAGGTCGGCGCCTGTGGATGTGTCGAACACCTCGTTGAAGCCCATGCGGCGCAGCGCCGCTACGATGCGCCCCATGGCGTTTTCGCCGTCGCCGATGCCGAGTTCTTTTCCCAGGGCCACGCGAACGGCGGGAGCTATCTGCACGGAGACGCGCGTGTCCTTTTCGTCGAGCGCCTTCCAGACTTTATCGCAGTCGTTCTTCACCATTATCGCGCCAGTAGGGCAGACGGCGGCGCATTGGCCGCAGCCTACGCAGCAGCTTTCGCTGATGGGGATGTCGAATACGGTGCTTATCGTCATCTTCGCGCCGCGCCGAGCGAAATCGATGGCGCCCACCTGCTGTATCTCGTTGCACATCCTCACGCAGTCGCCGCAGAGTATGCATCTATTGTGATCCCTCGTGATACACAGAGACGATTCGTCGCGTCGCGGCGTCTTCGCGCCGTTCGGGAAACGCACGTCCTCTATGTTGAAGCGCATTGCAAGTTCCTGCAGCCTGCACTTTCCGCTGTTGCCGCAGGTGGTGCAGTCGCGGCAGTGATCGGCAAGCAGCAATTCGAGTATCATTTTACGGTACTTACGCAGGCGTTCTGTGTTCGTCCATATCTCCATGCCCTCCTTCGGTGGGGTCGAGCAGGCCGCGTCGAGAGAGCCCCGTTTGTTTTCCACCATGCACATGCGGCATGCTCCGTAGATGGACAGCTCCGAATAGTAACAGAACGTGGGTAGGCTTATCCCGGCCTTGCGTATGACCTCAAGTATGTTTTTTTCGCCGTTTATCTCGACGGGAATGCCGTCTATAGTCATATATTTTTTTGTTTCCATCTTTGCTCAGACCTCCTTGACCGCGTGGAAGGGACATGCGGCGACGCAGGCGCCGCATTTGACGCACTTTTCTTTATCTATCGCGAAAGGCTCCTTTATCTTGCCGACGATGGCTTTGACCGGGCAGCCGCGCGCGCACTTCGAGCAGCCTTTGCAGAGCGCCGGGTCTATCTCGAAGCTCTTGAGCTTGCTGCAGGCGCCCACCGGACAGTACTTTTTATTTATGTGCGCCTCGTATTCGCCGCGGAACTTTTTGACGGTGCTGACGACCGGCAGCGCCGCCGTTTTACCCAAGCCGCAGAGCGCGGTATGCGAGATCATGTCGGCCAGCTCGAGCAGCAGGTCAATGTCGCCGGCGCGCCCCTCTCCGGCGACTATGCGCTCGAGTATGGCGAGCATCTGCTTTGTGCCGCCGCGGCACGGAACGCACTTGCCGCAGGATTCGTTCTGCGTGAAGTTCATAAAGAAGCGCGCCACCTCGACCATGCAGGTCCTGTTATCCATAACTACGAGCCCGCCCGAGCCGATCATCGCGCCGGCGGCCGCGAGCGAATCAAAGTCCAGCGGCAGGTCGAGGTCTCCCGCAGTGAGGCAGCCGCCGGAAGGGCCGCCTATCTGCACGGCTTTGAAGTCCGCGCCGCCGCGCATGCCGCCGCCGACCTCAAAGACGACATCCCGCAGCGTAGTGCCCATAGGGACCTCTATGAGTCCGGTGTTCTCTATATTTCCCGTGAGGGCGAAGGCCTTCGTGCCGGGGCTCTTCTCCGGCCCGAGCGACCTGAACCAGGCGACCCCTCTCTCGATTATGAGCGGTACGTTAGCGAAGGTTTCGACGTTGTTGAGCACTGTGGGGCTGTCAAAAAGGCCGTGTTCGACTGTGCGCGGCGGCTTGACGCGCGGCATGCCGCGCCTGCCTTCTATCGAGGCGGTTAGGGCGCTGCCCTCGCCGCAGACGAACGCTCCCGCGCCGCGGTTGATATGCAGATGGAAAGAAAAGCCGCTGCCGAGGATGTCGTCGCCGAGCAGCCCTATTTCCTCGGCCTGCGCTATCGCGGCGCGCAGCCGCGAGACCGCTATAGGGTATTCGGCGCGGACGTATACATAGCCGTTCCGCGCGCCGCAGGCGATGCCCGCGATCATCATGCCTTCAAGCATGCGGTGCGGGTCGCCCTCCATGATACTTCTATCCATGAACGCGCCCGGGTCGCCCTCGTCTCCGTTGCAGACAATGTACTTCTGCGCCGCTTTTTGGCGCTTCACCTGGCTCCACTTGCGCCCGGTCGGAAAGCCGCCGCCGCCGCGGCCGCGCAGCCCCGATTGCTCTATCATCCCGACGATCTCTTCCGCCGTCATCTCAAAAAGCGCGCGCTCCAGAGCCTGATAGCCGCCGATCGCAAGATATTCATTTATCGATGTTGCGTCGATGTGCCCGCAATGTTCGAGGACGCGGCGCGTCTGCTTCCTATAGAAGGGGATATCGTCCTGCCTGCTGAAGCTTTGTCCTTCCTTCGTATAGGCTAAGCGCGCGATCGGTTCGCCTCCGATTATCGTCTTCTCCACGATTTCCTCGCAGTCTTCCACGCCGACCTTGACGTAGAGCCACCCCTGGGGGTCGATGCGTACGAGCGGCCCCATCTCGCAGAAACCGTGGCAGCCGGATTTTTTAAGGCCGACGGAGCGTCCGTGCGGCTCCTCGCGGAGTTCGACCGCGACGTTGAGGCCGCGCGCCTCCATTATCTTTTTCAATTCGTCGTATATCTCCAGCGATCCGCTTGAGATACAGCCTGTCCCGGCGCAGACGAGTATCCTCTTTTTCTCACTAGCAAGGCTTGCCGCGCACATCCGGCGCAGCTCACGAAGTTCTTCGCGGTTTCCCGTCATCTTAAAATTCCTCCTTAAGCGCCGCGACTAGTCTCGCGGCTTTGTCGGGGGTCATCGCAGGGTAAACCTTGTCGTTGACCGTGAGCACCGGCGCGAGGCCGCAGGCTCCGAGACATGACACCGTCTCCAGGGTGAAGCTGAGATCGTCGGTCGTCACCTTACTGTCCGAGAGCGCGAGCTCCCGGCGCAGCCGCTCGAGTATGGGGATAGACCCGCGCACGTGGCAGGCCGTGCCGTCGCATACTTTTATTACGAACTTACCCTTAGGAGTGAGAGAAAAGTTTTCATAAAAGGTGGCGACGCTGTAGATGTGTGCTTGCGGGACTTCCAGCTGTTTCGAAATGTAGGGGAAAACCCACCTTGGCAGGTAACGGTAATGTTCCTGAATACCCTGCAACACCGCGATGACGGCCGTGCTCGACCTTCCGTGTTTGCCAATTAAATCGTCGATTAGAGCGTAGTCGAAACCTTCTGTCACAATGCATCCCTCTTCTTTTTTATATGCCATTTTTCAGACAAAGCAAAATCGTTATCCCTGCAAATGTAGCGGGCCCCTGGATTGCCCCTTCCCGACGCTTCGGCTGCTAAAGCTTCGGAGCGTCTCTCTGCTGCCGCAGCCTTCCGGAGAGCGCTGCAAAAGAAGCGGCAAGGTTTTCGTTCGTTATTATTATGTCGTCCGGTATGTTGAGGTGTAGCGGCGCGAAGTTCCAAATAGCCTTGATGCCGCCTAAAAGCATCGCATCGCACACTTCCTGTGCAGACGACGCCGGCGTCGTGATTATCCCGATGTGGACGCCGAATCGTCCGCAAAGCTCGGTGATCCGTGAAGCGCTGAAAATCTCCTTGCCGTGCACCGTGGTGCCCGCGACGGCGGGGTCGCTGTCAAATCCCGCTATGATGGACAAGCCGTAGCCGGCGAAATTTTTGTACGAGAGCAGGGCGCGTCCGAGGTTGCCAACGCCGACCACCACAGCCTCATTAGCATTGTTGCAGCCGAGGAAATCCTCCATATCCTCTATAAGGCCCGCAAGCGCGAAGCCGATGCGCGGGTTCCCGTCGACGCTGGAGACGGCGGCGAGGTCTTTTCTTACCTGCACGGGATGGAGCCCCAGCTCTCCTGCGAGGAAGGCTGCGGAGACATGGCTCTTCCCCGCGGCGCGGAGTTTTTTGAGATTCTCAAGATAAATGGGCATGCGCTGAAGAGACTGCCTCGATATGCTGAGCGGTTTCGCATCGTCCATCGTCATCAAATTACCCCCTTTGCAGAAATAAATACTCTATTATCGATAATGATATATCGATATTAATATTTTGCAACCCCTGTTTTAGAAAATATTTTATTCAACATATTATCAAGATTGATTTGCGTCACAACAACGAGAGAAGGGGCCCGGCATCGCCGGGCCCCTTCTCTCGTTTTATTCGTCTGCGCGGATACGCTTTACTCCGCGACGTTTTCCCTTCTCCACAGGCAGACGGCGTAGCGCGGACATTCGGGGCAGAGCGAGCCGACCCTCTTATTTGCGTAATCCGGTCCTACGCCGATAATAAGAGAATCGGAAATGTGCGGGACGAGCATCGAGGACTCGTTGATCGAAAGCCCGAGCTGCTCGCCTTGGCAGAGGGCGAAGAGAGTCTTTTGTCCGGTCACAGCCCATCCCTCTACCGAGCCGGGCTGCATCAGCGGGCCGACGCCCCAGCCCCTCTCCTTCGCGCCCTCTTCGACATGCGCGCTTACCTTCGCGGCGAGCTCGTCAAGCGCCTTGACCGCGAAAATGTCGAGGTAATACATCAAAATGTTTTCGCCTTCGGCGCCGTATTGATGAATTTTATCGGCGACCCTTCCGCCGGCCGTGCAGAGGGCGGCCGCTATCTCCTTAGCAGGCATGAGGAGCCCGGCAACGCGGGGGCCGACGTGGAACCTTTCGCCTACGCTTCCCCTTGCGATTTCCACAAACTCTCCCGATATGTCCCTTATAGGAAAAGTTTCGACGATGGCCTTCAATTCGACCAGACGCAGCGCTTCTTCGAAAGCCGCGTACGCGCCCTTTTCCATGGCTTCGGGAAGCTTTTTCCCTTTGCGTTTTTCTTTTTCCTTCGCCAGCACCTCTTCACAGCTGAAGCTGACTTTGTCGAGAGTGATGATTGCCATTTTGCCGCCCCCTTCGTTTTTATTTTAATTACCCGCCGCAGAATTTTTATTTGCTAAAACTATCTCGGCGTCAGCATGTTGCACATGAATTCCCACAGGACCCCGCCGTACTCCTTCCGCGGATCGAAGGAGCCGCGGCTCATGAACCATCTTTCGTCTATGCCGTTTGAGAAGAGCGCGACCGTAGAGAAGAGCTCCTCTACGCTCCTGTCGCGGCGGATCTCGCCCTTCTCCTGCCCCTCCGCTATAAGTTTTTTGCAGATGCGCGCGAAGGCCCTCTCCGGCGAAAGCATATACTCATAAGCGGGCCGGGCGCTGTCGGCCCTCAGAATATAGGCCATCGCGATGCGCTGGAATTCTTCGCCTCCGGCGTCGGATATGTCGAGCGAAAAGAGAAGGAAGTCGTAAAGGCGGTCCATCGCCGGTTTGTCTTTTTCTTGAACGAGCTTGCCCCGTTCATAATCTTCGTAATATTTATTGGTGTAAGTGCTGAGGAACATTATTATCAGCTCCTCCTTGCACTTGAAATAATGATAAAAGGTTCCGACCGACGTTTTTGAAGCCTCGACTATATCGTCGACCGAAACGCTGTGGTAGCCGTACTGCTGAAACAGCCTTATGGCGCAGTCGAATATCGTTTGTTTGGTTTTCTCCGCCTTGATCTGCCTCGGGCTCTTTTTTGATACCATAATCCCATCTCCTTATATGGCGCCTGCGCTGCGGCCAGCTTAAGCCGCAAAATAAATATAACCGCTTTTTGTCAGCATACTAATAGAACAGCCTCTGTGATTATAATATTGTTTCATCGCCTCCGTAAATATACAGTCTAAATTTAAATGGCTTAAATAAATCGAAACATTTCGCTCTATAACGCGCGGCTCGCTTTCATATCGCGGAGCGGGGGCGGCGGCGCCGAGTTTACGCTGCGCTTTCTTTCAAATCGGCGGTAATTTTTGCGTTAATTACGCTTGCAAGTTGCCAACCCTGATGGTAAAATCTAAAATGGTTTCAAATAAAAACAGCAGGCGCCTATACTCTCATCCGACGGAACAAGAGGACGGGAGGCCCGGCGCGGCAGCTAAAACGCCTGTTCAAGGCAAAAAAATCGCAGGGGGGATATCTATATGGAAGCATACACGGAGCCTTACGGCCTGCTCGGCAAGCAGACCGTCGACGCGGCCCAGGCGCTCAAAAGCCTGCAGGAGGAGCTGGAGGCGATCAATTTTTACAACCAGCGCGCCGGCACCTGCACGAACGAAGATCTCAAGCGCATTATGGCGCACAACCGCGACGAGGAGATAGAGCACGCTGCGATGCTCATCGGCTGGCTGAAGGTCTATATGGACGGCTGGGACAAAGAGATCGGCGACTATGTCGTCAACGCTCAGGCGGGGAATATGGGCGTCGACGGCGGAGAGGACGTCCCCGAAGAGAGCTCCGGCGATCAGGGGCTCGGCATAGGAAAGCTGTAATACATAAAGCGAAGGGAGAATGAACATGGATATACTCAAAAGATCATTGGCGCCCGTCACAGGCGAGGCTTGGGCGGAGATAGACGCTCAGGCGGCGGACGTGCTTCGCGGCGTGCTTACGGGGCGCCGGGTGGCGGATGTATCCGACCCCAAGGGATGGCGCTGCGACTCTGTTTCCTCGGGAACGCTTTCTCTCGCGGAAGGCTCGCCGGTCGAAGGCGTAAACTACGGTATACGCGAAGTGCTGCCGCTCGTGGAAGTTCGCGTCCCCTTCTCTCTGCCGATGTGGGATCTTGACGACATCTCGCGCGGATGCAGGACGACCGACTTCACGCCGCTGCAGGCGGCGGCGCGCCGGGCGGCCCTCTTTGAAGACACCGCGATATTCAAGGGGCTTGAAGAGGCCGGGATCCTCGGTATAGAGGCGGAAGCCGACAACAGCCCCGTCGAAGCGGGGCTCGACGACGATTCGCTCATCAAAGCCGTCTACGAGGCGACTCATGTACTCTCGTCGCGCAACGTCGGCGGTCCATACGCGCTTGTCTGCTCAAAAAGAGTCTGGGAGAAAATCGCTACCTCCAACGCCGCCTACCCGCTGCGCAAGAGCCTGGGGAAGATCGTCGACAAGATCATAATTTCCAGGCAGTACGACGCCGACTTCGTCGCCTCGCTGCGCGGCGGCGACAGCGAGCTCGTGATCGGCCAGGATTTTTCCGTCGGCTACCAGTCGCATTCGACTACGGAGGTAAACTTCTACATCACCGAGACTTTCACCTTCCGCGTCGTCACGCCCGAGGCTTTCGTGCCGCTCGCAATAAGCGAATAACGCACAAGATAATTGATAATTATGCGGGGAGATTCCACCTCCCCTCTTGCGCCGCCGTATGCCAGCATGGATACGGCGGCCCTGTTTACATCCCAAACCGTGAAATTTAAGCGGGGCCCCATATGTGCGTATGGAAGCCCCTGTGCATGGAGGTAAGTAAGGTCTCGGAGCGCGCCGATGTGTGGGATCGGCGCGTTCCGCCTGTGAAGAGATCGCCGCGTTTGCGAGGTCAGCGGATTCTTATCCGGTTTTCAAAAGCCGGAGGCAGAGCTTTTCCGCCGCCTTAAGCCATTCAGGCGCTTTTAATTTTTATCTCGCCCGGCTGATGCGCTCCGGGGATGCATATCTCCACAAGCGTCCCCCTTTAAGGTATTTCAGTGACCGCTAACTAGAGAAGCTATAATTTTTTGCTTATAACTTTTTCTACGACGTCCATGCCGCGCTTCACGAGTTCGGCGTTTGCCTGGCTGCCCATGTGTCCGATGCGGAAGACTTTTCCCGCGAGCTTTCCCCAGCTTCCCCCGACAGCGAGCCCCTCTTTGCGGAACTCGGCGTTGAGCTCCTCCCACGTCCAACCGTCTGGAATCATTATCGCCGTGACCGTCGGCGACGAGAGCTTTTCATCCTTCGCGTAGAGCGAAAGCCCCATCTCCTTCGCGCGGCGGCGGCAGAGCGCCGCGGCTTCCTCGTGGCGCCTGAATCCATTTTCCAGCCCCTCTTCGAGCGAATCTTTGAGAGAGAGGTTCATGGCCTTGTTGGCGTGCCAGTTGTGCGTGTAGGGCATCGCTTTGGTTTTGAGGACGTTTTTCCACGGCAGGAGCGCGTCGTAGCCCGCGTAGTTTACCCTGGCCGCCCGTTTCCACGCGCGTTCGCTTACCGTGGTCGCGTGGATGTCCGGCAGGATCGAGAGGCATTTCTGACTGCCCAGGAGTCCTATGTCTATCCCCCATTCGTCGACGCGGACGTCCGCGCCGAGCGCGCTCGCGACGAAGTCGACTATGAATATCGCTCCGCTTTCGGCGACGGCCGGCGCTATTTCGGCGAGAGGGTTGAGCAGTCCCGACGGCGTCTCGCAGTGGACCGCGGATATGAAGTCCGGCCCGAATTCGGAAATTTTTCTGCGCGTCTGCTCCGCCGTTACGAATTCGCCGTCCGGCGCTTCGAGGTACTCGACGCGGGCTCCGAGCGCTTCCGCCATTTCACCGAAGCCGTGCCCGAAGAGGCCGTTCGAGATCGTCAGGAATTTGTCGCCGGGCCCGACGAGGTTCTTCATGGCGCCCCACAGCGCCGACATCGCTTCGCCGGAGCCTATCGCGACGTCGTTTTTCGTTTTGAGCACGCGCCGCAGCAGCGAGATGTTATCAGAAAGCAGAGCGAAGAATTCGTCTTCGACGTCGCTGCTCCCGTAGTCCATCAGATATGCTTCGCGGTATTTCTGCGGGACCGATACCGGCCCCGGGACGAGTGGAATTTTGTATGTCTGCATTTATTTGCCTCCTTGCGCGAAAAACGCCGGAGAAGCGTTGACCTCCGGCGTTTCTTGTTGCTTTCTGCTTTGAGTCTAATGCGCCGACTGTTCCAGATACTTCTGGACCGCGGCCTTGACTCTGTTTCCGTCGGCTAGGCCTTTTACTGCCGCCATCGTTCTGCCCATCATTTTTCCCATGTCTTTCATGCCCGCGGCATGCACTTCCGCGGCCGCTTTCTCGACCGCCTTCATTATTTCTTCGTCGGAAAGCTGCGCGGGCTGATATGCCTCGAGCACCTTGGCTTCTTCGAGCTCCCTCTGCGCCCGCTCCTCTGCGCCGCCCTTCCTGTATACTTCGGCGGCTTCGCTCCTTTGCTTGATGAGCCTTTTGACGAGCGTCAGGATGTCGTCGTCGGTCAGCTGCTTTTGCCTGCCCTTCTCCACCTGCGATAGCTGCATCGCGGCTTTGAGCATACGGAGGACGGAGAGCTTGAGCTCATCTTTATTTTTCATGGCGGCGACGAGATCGCTTTGGATTTTGCCTGCAAGATCGGACATGATCAATAATCGCCCCTCCTGCCTCTGTTACGTGCCATCTCGGCCTTCTTACGCTTCTTGATTTCGCTGGGTTTTTCGTAATGTTCATGCCTCTTGGCCTCACGAAGCACACCAACCTTACGAATCTCTCTCTTGAAACGTTTAAGGGCGTCTTCGATCGACTCATTGTCGCGTCTGGTTACGGTGGTCATCAACATTCCCCCCTTTCAACCGGGGATAACACCTAAGCGAAAATTTCTTCACACTTTTGGAATATGCACTCCGCCTGATGTCATTCGATATATTACTATCATTGTATTATGGGGGATAGGAAGCCGTTTTGTCAATAACGGTAAACGCGACAATTCAATCAAATCACTGAAATATCTGAGCAAAGCGATGAACTCGCGGAGACGCCCTCAGTCGTGAGCCCTTCGCCGGCGTATCTCGACGGGACGACTGAAATCGTTTCGTTTACCGCTGCCGCCGCCTTCGCCGTTACGCGGATGTAGTTGCCGCTCAGTCCCTTGGCCGCGGCGCCGTCCGTTTCCTCAACGAGTATAGCAAGCTCCCTGCCTATCCAGCGCGAGCAGAATTTTTTATGCAGCTCCGAGGCGAGCGCGAGCGCCTCGGCGACGCGCGGACGGACTTCCGATTCTTCAAGCTGGGGCATCGCGGCCGCGTCGGTGCCTTCGCGCGGCGAGTATGGGAATACGTGGACCTTGCCGAACTCCTGTCCGCGCACGAATTCCATGCTGCGGCGGAACGCGCTTTCATCCTCCGACGGGAAGCCGACCATCAGGTCCGTGCTGACGTGCAGTTCGTCGCCGAGCGCCGCGCGCGCGCGTTCGGCGGTCTTTGCGAAGTCGGCGGCCTTATAGCCGCGCCGCATCGCCGAAAGCACCCCGTCGTCCCCCGACTGCAGCGGCATGTGCAGATGCCTGCAGAATGCCGGACATTCGGCGAGCGCGGCGAGGAGCTTTTCGTCCACCGCGAAGGGTTCGATGGAGCCGAAGCGGAGGCGCTTTATGTTCGGCAGAGCGCCGATGCGCCGCACGAGCAGCGGGAGGTCCTCGTAGAGGCCGAGGTGCACGCCGGTCAGCACGATCTCCGGGCAGCCGCCGTCGGTGACGCGCCGCGCCTCTTCTACGGCCTCCTCCATCGGGCGCGAGACGGGCCTGCCGCGCACCGACGGCACGATGCAGTAGGAGCAGCAGTGACTGCAGCCCTCCTGCACCTTTAGAAAGGCCCGCGTGTGGAGGCGCGGCCTGTCGAGCGACAGCGCGTCCCACGAGCCGTCCCTTTCGACGTCCGCGTTGGCCTCTACCGTCGGCGCGCCGCCGGCGAGCCTTGCCGCTATCAGGCGCGGCAGCTTGTGTTTGAGCCTGTTCCCGAGCGCTATGTCGACATCAAGCAGCGCGCGCTCCTCTTCGGAGAGCTTTTGCGCGTAGCATCCGCACAAGGCTATGACGGCGCGTGGATTTTCGCGTCTCGCGCGGCGGATGATTTTTCTGCATTTGCGGTCGGCCGTCGCGGTGACGGTGCAGCTGACTATCACGATTATGTCGGGCGCGTCGCCGCGGCGAAGCGCGCCCGCCGCCTCGAGCGCGGCGGCTATCGCTTCTCCTTCGTATTGGTTGGTGCGGCATCCCTGAACGTATATCGAAAATTTTTTGCCCTTTAATATTTCCATTTATCGGCTGCGCGGGGGCGAAACGCCCCGCGCAGCTTAAACTCCGTTTCGTTAGATGTTTCTGACCTTCGCGAGCCCGGCGAAGAGCTCTTTCATCGGTCCCGCAAGAAGGCGCTGGCGCTCGGCGAAAACTTTGCCGTATATTTCAGCGCTCTTAGCGTCCGGCTCGAAGCGCGCTCGGAAGGTTACCCACCGCCGCATCGTCTCTTTGATGTCCTTTATGTCGCCGACGGCGTGCGCCGCGACGGCGACGTCGGCCATAAGCCCGCCCTCGCTCCTCGTCGGTATGTTGTAAGCGCCACCTAAGATGTCGGCCTTTATCTGCGTCCACAGCGGGCTCTTGCTGCCGCCTTCGGTGCCGATTATCTCGTTCAGCGGGATCCCGCATTCGCGGTAAATTTTTATCATCTGAGCGTATTCGAAGGCTATCGCTTCGAGTATCGAGCGCCACATCGCGGCCCTGTCGCTGACGCCGAAAAGCCCGGCGAAGACGCCGCAGGCGCCCGGCATGTCGGGACCTGCGCCCTGCAGGTACGGATAGAAGAGCAGTCCGCGCGAGCCGGCCGGAACGTCCCCCGCGAGCGTGTCCATCTCCGCGTAAAACATCGGGTCTCCGGCGCGGTTCGCGACGTTGTCGCGGAACCAGCGCAGCGAAAGCCCGCCCGCGCGTATCATGCTCCAATAGAAATAAGCGTCCCGCAGCGTACCCATCGCGAACATCATCCCGGGAGCCGCGGTTATCCTGCTGTCCGCCTCTTTGACGGCGACCGCGAATATCGACGCGGTGCCGGCGACGTCCGTAGCGAGGCCGGGTTCGAGAAGTCCCGAGGCGAGCGCCGACTGCATCGTGTCGCCGGCGCCAGCTGCGATCGGGATGCCCGGCGGAAGTCCCATCTTCTCGGCCTCGGCTTTGCAGAGATATCCGACCACGTCCCACGGCTTTACTACGCGCGGCAGCATCTCCATCGGGATGCCGAGCGCTTCTATCTGTTTGTGCGACCAGTCGCGCTTCTTGGCGTCGTAGCCTATCAGCCAGCCGGACATCGTGGCCCAGTCGAGGAAGGCGTCCTTCGCGGAGAGCCCCGCGAGCGTACCGAGCACGAATGGGCCGTTGTTGACCACCTTGACCGCGCTTTCGCGGAAACCTTTATATTCGTTGAGGAACCAGCGGAGTATCATCGGCGGCATAAATTCGTCTACGATGGCGTTGCCGCTCTCTTCGGTCCATACGGGCTCTACGTTTTCGCGCACCCACGCGGCTTCCCCGCTTGCGCGGTTGTCTAGGTAGGGGACGAAGGGCGTTACGGGGCGCCATTTTTCGTCTATCCCGACGATGCCGCATATTATGCCGCTCGCGGCTACGGCGCGCACCTCGGCCGGATTTATCCCGGATTTCGCGAGGCATTCGCGCACGCCGTCGCGCACGTTTTCGACGAAGCAGTTGGCGTCCATCTCGGCCCAGCCCGGGCGCGGATAGGAAATTTTATTTTCCCTGTAAGCCTCGGCGACGCGCGCCGAGTCGATGCCGTAGAGCGCCGTCTTCGTCCCCATCGTGCCGCAGTCGAACGCGATATAATACTTGCCCATTTGAATCAGTCCTCCCTAGGCTTCAGAATCGACTTCATATCGATTTGAGTCCATTCCTGCTCTTCGGGTATCTTGAACCAGAGCTCATATCTTTCCGGCACGGCCACGAGCTGGTAGAGGGTCTGCTCCGTCGTGGCGCCGAGCTCGTCGATCTTCGTGTCCATGATGTTTTTCATGACGGTCTCGTTTATCGTGCCTTTGAAGTGCTTCGCGAGGTTGAGGAGATTCTGGCGGCGCGTCCGCGTCATCCAGTATGTTTTGTCGTCGGGGCGCGGAAGCCCCCATGAAAATTCCGTAAAATGGTTCGTCAGAACGGTGAGCCCGGGGCGCGAATGGGAGAGGCGCAGCTTTACGTCGAAGACCGGCCACTCGAAGCAGCGCGCGGTCTGGCCGTCCGCTACGCCGACTATGTAGGCGAAGTTCGCCCTCGTCGTCTGGAAGGCGCTTTCGATCTCGTCGAGCGTGGAACAGTCGAACATAAAGCCGAAGAGCGCGGCGACGGCCGGTACGCGGCTGTCGTACCAGAGGGCGCCGCCCGACGGCATACCGTTGTTCAGCTCGAGGAAGAGCCCAGTTTCGTTCATCGCGTTCACGGCGTATATCTCTCCCGCGTAGCCGAGCGCCGCCACCGAAAGCGAGCCGTCGGCGGGGTGGAAGGCGACGAGGGCGAGGTCTTCGCTGAGCTCCTTGAACCACGGCAAATAATCGTAATTGCGCCCGTAGACGAGGGGGCCGGCGGAGTAGTCGCCCCACGCGGCGATGCCGGAGCACTGCGGCGAAACGAGCTCGGAGGAGGCGATGACCTCCAGCGCGTTTATAAGATTCAGATCTTCTGGAGAGAGCCCCGACGTCTCCGCCATGCCCCGCAGAATCTCTTTGAAGCGGAACGGGTAATTAGCGACGAATTTTTCGGCTTTCTGGCAGACGAGCTGCCGGTCGGGCGCGTCGTTCAAAAGCTTCGTCATCGCGGCGTCGTAGATGTGGCGCAGCTCCGGCCGGGCGAGCGCGCCGTACTGGCGTCCCATCTCGCGCCATGTGCCGTACAGATCCAGTATGTTCAGTTTGCCGTTTTTTATCTTCGAGCCCTTTTCAAAAGTTTCCATAAGCCAGCCTCCCGTCGGTGCCTCTCGTGCTATTATTATACACGCGCGCTGTCATTTTATTATTATCACGCGAACGGGGAAATTTTATGATGGAAAGCATCGGCGTTGAAAAAATAAAGAAAATAGTTTCTGAAAACGAGGGGAAGCTGAGGCGCTACGTCGAACTTTTGATAAAGGCCAACGAGCTGGCGCGCCTCACGGGGCCCTCCGACGAGGAGACGCTTTGGAACGCCCATATAATAGACTGCGCCTACGCCCTTCCGCTGCTGCCGGAGCGCGGCAGTGCGATAGACGTGGGCACCGGCGGCGGGCTGCCGGGAATCGTCTGGGCCGTCTGCCGGAAAGAGCTTAAAGTGACGCTGCTCGACAGCATATCGCGCAAATGCGCGCAGCTGGAGAGGATCGCCGGGCTTATGGCTCTGGGGAACGTGACCGTCGTCTGCTCGCGCTCGGAGGACTACGCGAAAAAGAGCGGCGCCAATTACGATGTCGCCGCGGCGCGCGCCCTCTGCTCCGCCGGGATACTTGCGGAGTATCTCGCGCCGTTCGTGAAGCGGAAGGGGCGTCTGATAGCGTTCAAGGGGCCCAAGGCCCGGGAAGAGCTCGCCGCCGTCGGCGAAAAGTGGGGCAGGCTCGGGCTGTCGCAGCCGGAGCCCGTCCACTACAGACTCGCCGACATGGACAGATATTTCGTGATATGGGAGAAAGCTTCGCCTATGCCGAAAGGCTACCCGAGGCGCCCCGGCATGGCCGAAAAGTTCCCCTGGTATCTCGCCGGGAAAAAGTGAACGTTTCAGGCCTCGAGAGGCTGCCGTGCGGAGGGCTGAGCGCTCGGGGCGCTTATTATCTTATTTTCATCACGGCGCCCTCCGCCGCCGAGGAGGCGAGCTTCGCGTAGATCTCAAGCCAGCCGTGCGGAACGTCACGCGCGGGCGCGCGGCGCCCCCTGAGCCTTTCGGCAGTCTCCGCCGCGCTCAGCGCCGCCGATATTTCCTTCTTATCGATATCTATCGTGATCACGTCCCCGTCGCGCAGCGCGGCAAGCGGGCCGCCTTCCGCCGCCTCGGGAGATATGTGCCCCACATAGCAGCCGCCGTTCGTACCGGAGAAGCGCCCGTCCGTTATCAGGGCGACCTTTTTCGCGAGCCCCATGCCGTAGAGGAATTTCATGGCGTGGAACATCTCGCGCATCCCCGGGCCGCCCTTAGGCCCCTCGTAACGCACGACGACGACGCAGCCCGGCTCGACCTCTCCGGCGAGTATCGCGTGGTTGGCCGCTTCCTCGCTGTCGAAGACGCGCGCCGGCCCCGTGAAGCGGAACATCGACGGGTCCATCGCGGCCGGCTTAGCGACGGCTCCCTCTGGAGCCAAGTTGCCGTGCAGTATGCACAGCCCCTTCTCTCTGCTGAACGGCTCCTTCGCGCTTTTTATCACGCGCCTGTCTACGCCGTAAGGGTTTTTGAATTTTTCAAGGTTTCTCGCAAGCGGCTCGCCGCTTACGGTGAGGGTGCCGGCGTGCAGGAATTTTATTATCTCCTTCATGACCTGCGGTACCCCTCCGGCGCGGTAAAACGCCTCCATGTCGTATTCGGACGCCGGGTTGACCTTGGCGACGAGCGGGATTTTTTCACTCAGCGCGTCGATCGCGGCGAAAATTTTCTGCGGATCGAGCCCGGCCGCGTAAGCTATCGCGCAGAGGTGCATCACGCAGTTAGTCGACGCCCCCGTCGCGAGCATCACAGCGGCCGCGTTTTCGAGCGCCTCCTCCGTGATTATCTTCCGCGCCGTTATCCCTTTGTTTACGAGCTCGACGATTTTACGGCCGGTACTTTCGGAAGAACGAAGCCGCTCGGCGTACACCGCCGGGATGAGCGCCGAGCCGGAGAGGGACATGCCCATGGCTTCGGAGAGCGCGCCCATGGAGTTAGCGGTGCCGTAAAAGGAGCAGGAGCCGCAAGTCGGACACGCCGTATCTTCGAGCCTTTCGAGCTCCTCCATCCCGCACCTTCCCGCCTCGTACATTCCGACCGCTTCCGCCAGCGACGTGGAGTCGCTTTTGCGTCCGTCGAACTCCGCGCCGCCGAGCATAGGGCCGCTTACGGCCATTATCGCCGGAATGTCGAGACGCGCCGCCGCCATAAGCATGCCGGGCACTATCTTGTCGCAGGCTCCGAGCATCACGAGGCCGTCCAAGTTGTGCGCGCGCGCCATCGTCTCTATGTCGCTCGCGATGAGCTCGCGCGAAGGCAGGATATACTTCATGCCGTCGTGCCCGGAGGCGAGGCCGTCGCACGCGCCTATGACGCCGAATTCGACGGCCGTGCCCCCGGCCCTGTAAACGCCCCTCTTTACGAATTCTGAGAGCTGTCTCAGGTTGAAATGCCCCACTACGAGTTCGCTCCACGAATTCGCGACGCCGATCATCGGTCCCTTGAGGTCCGCGTCCGAGCGCCCCATCGATTTGTACAGCGCGCGCGTCTCTTTGAAGCTTAGTTCCTCTAAGAACTCGGCGCTTTTATATTTCATCTTTCGCGCTCTGCGCCGATGACCCGTGATGGAGGAAATAATCCCTTATTATATATCCCTCGCTGTTCACGATATGCTCGTAAAGGCAGCTGCGGAGTTCCTCCGGATTCCTGCGCTTCATGCACTCTATTATCGCGAGATGCTGCTTTATCGAGTTCTGTATGTCCGCCAGGGACTGCACCGAAAGGTGCTGAAAGCGCTTTATCTGTACGTGGTAATTCATGAGTATTTCGCCGATACGCTTGTTTGTCGCGTATTTCGCGACGGTGAAGTGCAGCTTCAGGTCGCTGTCCGCAATAGAAGAGGAATCCAGAGCGCCCTTTTTCTTCGCCGCCTTTGCGAAGAGCTCCCACTCCTCCGACATCTCCGCGATCTCGCCGCCGGGGATCCTCTTCGCCGCTGTGAGCGCCGCGAAGGGTTCGAGCAGCTTTCTTATTTCGCAGATCTCGTGCACGTCCTCCATCGATATTTCCGACACGAACGCGCCCTTCGACGGCACGATCTTCACATAGCCGTCCTGTTCGAGCATGCGCAGCGCCTCGCGCACGGGCGTGCGGCTCACGCCTATCTCCTCCGCGAGAAAAGTCTCGGGCAGAGTTTCTCCCATTTTTAACTCGCCGGAATCGATTTTCTCCGCTATCCAGCGATAGGCCTTCATCCAGCTCGCCCGATCCTTATTTGAGCGCATCTCTTTACCCCCGCATTCGAAATTCCCATGCCGAAAAACGGCCGTACCGTATGTATACAGAAACTATAACGCAAAATAAAAATTTGTCCACATATTTTCATACGCGGGCGCAAATTGTTTTTCGCGGCTCTTTTTGCCGGGCAAGCGCCGTTTTTTGCGAGATTTTCCTTTCGCCGTCTTTTCGGCGGGCATAAAACGGTGGTTTTTGCGAGATCTCAACGGCAAAATGAGAACTTAAATATATAATATACTAATTTTATCACTTTTATTTATATTATTGCAGATTAATTTTCTAACAGTATACTGCAACGCATACGCCGCTGTGCTGCGAGCCGACGCGCGCCGGATGGGCCGTGTCCCCGATTTATCGCTTATTGACAACAATTTGAAAAGGTATTATCATTGCACACGTAAGAAATAAAGGGGCTTTGTCCGAGCGCCGGCCGAGGATTTTGGCAGCAGAGATATTATTTTTTATCATACTGTATACATGATACATACTTAGCCTTGCTATCGCGGAGAGATATAGATGCCGTTGCTATTGAAAGAAGATATGGAAAGAGAGCTCCCGAAAATGTATGAGGTCCGTCAGATATTCGCGCGCGAGAGGCTCGAAGATGTCGGCGGAGCCGTGCTAGACGAATTAAAAAAGCCGGAGATTCGAAACGCCGTCGCGCGCGGAGAAAAAATCGCGGTCGCGGTCGGGAGCCGCGGGATAAGAAATCTTCCCGTCATCGTCGGCGCCGTCGTCGACGGGCTTAAGGCGGCGGGGGCCGAGCCGTTCATCGTCTCGGCGATGGGCAGCCACGGTGGCGGCAGCGAAGAGGGGCAGCGCGACGTGCTTTACGGCTACGGCGTCACGCCGGAGGCGATGGGCGCGCCGGTCGTGACCTCTGTGGATTCTCTTTTGATAGGACGGACCGAAAACGGCGTCCCCATCTATTTCGACGCCGCGGCGCTCAGCGCGGACGGGATCGTTCCCGTCAACCGAGTCAAGCTCCACACGGACTTCGTCGGGCCGATACAGAGCGGCCTCTGCAAGATGCTGACCGTCGGCCTCGGGAACCAGCGGGGCTGCTCGGCTATACACGAGGTCGCCTCCGAAGATATGTCTTTTACGATCGAAAGCGCGGCTCGCACGATAATTGAAAAGGCGCCGCTCCGCTTCGGCGTCGCGGTGCTGGAAAACGCCTACGACGAAACGGCCGCGGTCGAAGCGATAGCCGCGGAGAAAATTATTTCGCGCGAGAAGGAGCTCCTGGAAATCGCGGCGAAGAATATGCCTTACATCATGCTGCCGGAGGCGGACGTAATAGTCTGCGAAAATATCGGCAAGGATATATCCGGCGCCGGCTTCGACCCGAATATCTTAGGCAGGAGCTCGGTGCTGAAGACGTTCGTCCTTCCGATCCCGCGCTATCAGCGCCTCGTGCTGCTCGGCGTGACGCCTGCGAGCCACGGCAACGGGATCGGGATAGGGCTCTTCGACGTGGTGACGAAAAAGGCGGTCTCCGCGCTCGACCTCGAGTCGATGTACGCGAACGCGATCGCGTGCCGCTGCATCGGCGACGCGAGCATCCCCTGCACCGCTGATGACGAAGAGACCGCCGTGCGGGTCGCCCTCAAATGCTGCCGCGGAATCGACAGGGATCATCCAAAGATCATAAAAATAAAAGACACCCTGCATCTGGAGACTATCGAAGTTTCCGAAGCTCTGCTCGACGAAGTTAAAGCAAATCCGAAAATGCAAATCACACAACAGAAAGGCGGACGGTCATGTTCTTAACAGATGAAGAAAAAAGTATCCTCGACGGCGAGAGGGGCGCGGGATACCAGAAGGCTATGGAGCTCATCTACGCCCTCGGCCTCACCTTCGACGCCGAAAAGCTGATTCCCATCAAGCGCGCGCACGTCGCGCTGAGCGGGCAGGAGGGGGACACATACTGGTGCGAGCTCCTCGTGAACGGCGGAGCCGTCTGCGCCGTACCCCCGACGACGAACCCTTATTGGGACACGGCGTATCTGACGAAGTTCTTCGACGTGACGCGGGAAGAGCTCGAGCTCGCGGAGCGCACCGGCGACGCCTACCGCAGGATAGGCGCGAAGCTGACCTATCACTGCGCGCCGGGGCTCGGCACAAACGTGCCCTTCTTCGGCGAGCACGTCGCCTTCTCGGAATCGAGCGCCACCCCCTACGTGAACGGCGCTCTCGGCGCCCGCTCGAACAGAGAGTCCTCCGTCAGCGCGCTGGCCGCGGCCGTCATAGGTAAGACGCCGCTCTACGGCTATCACCTCGACGAATGCCGCAGGGGGGATTTCCTCATCGACGTCGACGCCGATATGCCGGAGTGCTACGATTGGGGCATCCTCGGCCACTGCGTCGGAAAGATCGCCGGCTCGCGCAACCCGGTCCTCCGCTTTAAAAACACCCCGCGCCCCGGGCAGGAGGATTTTCTCTACTTCGGAGCCGAGGCGGCGACGAGCGGGGCGGTCGCGATGTACCACATGGTGGGCGTCACGCCCGAAGCTCCGACGCTTGAAGCGGCGTTCGGAGGCAGAAAGATACCTTCCGCCGAGTGCGTCATAACGAACAAAGAGCTGAAGGCCGAGGAAGATTCGCTGACGCCGGCGACGGGAGAGATAAACCTCGTGATGCTCGGCTGTCCGCACTATACTTACAACCAGCTCCTCGAAGTTGAAAGGCTCTTCGCAGGCAGGCGCGTGAACGGCGGCACGGCCTTCTGGATACTCGCCGAGGCCGGCGCCGTAGAGCTCGCCGAGCGCTCGCATCTGCGCCAGCGCCTCGAGCTCCTCGGCGTGCGCATGGTCGGCGACACCTGCATCGACGAGCCGTGCTGGAAATCCTTCGAAGGGAGCCTCGGCGTCACCGACTCGCCGAAGTGCGCCTACTACAGAGAGCGCCGCGGGCAGCCCTTCGCGATACGCAGGCTGTCCGTGTGCGTCGAAGCGGCGGTCAAAGGGAGGCTTGACTGATGGACAACGTGAAGGTTTACAAGTGCCGTTCGATAGTCCGCGGCAGGGGAGAGGGAGAGGCGGTCGTTTCCAAAGACGCGATGTGCTTCTACCTGACGGACCCGAAAACGGGAACGGTCATCGAGAGAAATCACGCGATACAGGGGAAGAGCATAGCCGGAAAGGTCCTTGTGGTGCAGTCCGGCAAAGGCAGCTCGGTCGTCCAGGTCGACGGCTTTTACCAGCTTTGGGTGAAGAACAACCTGCCCTCCGCTATAATATTGGGGGAAGCCGAGCCGGTCATCGTCTCTTCGGCGGTCATAGTCGGCGAAACGATGGTCGACCGCCTCGAAGCGGATCCCTTTGAAGTCATAGAGGACGGCGATTATGTGGAAGTAGACGCGGACGCGCAGGAAGTGCGCGTATGGAAAGGCGGCAAGGCGGCGAAGTGATTCGCAGGCTTTTGGTTTCCGTAAAAAAACACAGGGAGGATTCATCAATGAGAAGAATTTTTGCGGTAATGGCGGCTATCGCTGTCATGGCGGCGGGCGCGGCGTCCGCTGCTCCGGAGTACACGATCAAGGTCGGCTACATCGGATCGGAGACGCACCCGACGATGCAGGCGATGAAGACGTTCGCGAAGGACGTAGAAGCCGGATCCAAGGGCAAGATCAAGGTGGAACTTTACCCCAACGCGCAGCTCGGCGGCGACCGCGAGCTCTGCGAGGGCGTGCAGATGGGAACGATTCAGATGGCCATACCGTCGACTTCGGCGCTCGCCGGCTTCGACAAGAGGATACAGGTCCTCGACCTGCCGTACCTCTTCACGACGAGAAAAGCGGCCTTCGACGCCGTCGATGGAGAGCTCGGACAGAAGCTCAACTCTTACCTGGAGAAAAAGGGCTTCGTCGTCCTCGGTTATCAGGAAAACGGTTTCCGCCACGTGACCAACAGCAAGCGCCCCATCAAGAGCCCGGCGGACCTCAAGGGGCTGAAGATCCGCACGATGGAAAACCCGATGCACATCGCCTTCTTCAAAGAGCTGGGAGCCAACCCCACGCCGATGAGCTGGGGCGAGCTTTACACCGCTCTGCAGCAGGGCACGGTAGACGCGCAGGAGAACCCCTATGCGATGATCGACGACGGCAAATTCTACGAAGTGCAGAAATACGTCTCTGAGACGGGGCACGTCTTCTCGTACGAAATCCTTATCGCCAACAAAAAGTTCATGGACAAGCTTCCAAAGGAGCTGAACAAGCTCGTAGCCGACGAAGCCCATAAAGCGATAATGGCGCAGCGCGCAAGCATGGAAAAGGAAGAGGAGGCCTTCAAGGCTAAGGTGACGAAGGCTGGCCTTAAAGCCAACCCGCTCACGCCGGAAGAGAAAAAGCCCTTCGTGGAAGCCACGAAGAAAGTCTACGGGCAGTTTGAAAAAGACCTCGGCAAAGAGATCATGGACATAGCGAGAAAAGTCCAGAAATAACACTTT